>JACCDM011193253.1_pt1 | contig 36648 bp, 41 predicted proteins | sample 7445851 | NCBI WGS metagenome assembly JACCDM01 (sample SAMN15323438, study PRJNA562643) | freshwater metagenome | isolation source: river surface water | place: USA:Blue River Watershed | collected 2017-08-16
TAATCAGCATATATGGTACTCTCGCCAATTCTGCCTCTCGGATTTTCTTTCCCACTTTCTCGTTGCTTTCGTCAACGGAGGCGCGAATATCGTAATTTTTTAGTTCAGTTGCTACACTTTTTGCGTAATCATTGAATTTTTCACTTACGGGGAGCAATCTAACTTGCTCGGGTGTTAACCAAAGTGGGAATTGACCTGCGCAGTGCTCGATAAGAATCGCCACAAATCTTTCCATGGATCCAAACGGTGCGCGGTGAATCATTACCGGTCTGTGCTTTTGGTTATCCGCTCCGGTGTATTCTAACTGGAAGCGCTCGGGTAAGTTGTAATCAATCTGCACAGTCCCCAATTGCCATTTTCTTCCAATGGCATCGCGAACCATAAAATCCAATTTGGGTCCGTAGAATGCAGCTTCACCTAACTCCACAACAGTTTTCAATCCTTTCTCATCTGCAACTTCTTTGATTGCAGTCTCTGCCTTTTCCCAATTCTCGTCACTTCCAATGTATTTACCAGGATTGTTTGGGTCTCGCAAGGATACCTGTGCCAAGTAATCATGGAAATCTAGAGTTTTGAAAATGTATAAAACCAAATCAATTACCTTACCCACTTCTTCTTTCACTTGGTCTACTGTGCAGAAAATATGTGCGTCATCTTGGGTAAATCCTCTTACGCGAGTCAGTCCATGCAATTCGCCGGTTTGTTCGTAGCGATAAACTGTTCCGAATTCAGCCAGTCGCATCGGTAAATCGCGGTATGACTTTGGTTCTGCTTTGAAAATTTCACAATGGTGAGGGCAATTCATGGGCTTAAGCATGTATACCTCATCTTCTTGTGGAGTTTCTATCGGTCTAAAACTATCGGCCCCATATTTTGCCCAGTGTCCGCTGGTTTCATATAATTCTTTGTGTCCGATATGCGGAGTTATTACCTGCAAATACCCCGCTTTGGTTTGAGCAGCTTGTAAAAACGCTTGTAATCTTCCGCGTAGGTCAGCACCTTTAGGCAACCAAAGGGGAAGGCCACTTCCAACTTTTTGAGAGAAATGAAATAAGCCCAATTCTTTTCCAAGCTTTCTGTGATCGCGTTTTTTGGCTTCTTCCAATTGGACCATGTACTCTTCCAACTCTGCTTGCTTGGGAAAAGTAATAGCGTATACGCGAGTCAACATTTTGTTCTTTTCATCTCCTCTCCAATAAGCTCCAGCAACATTCAAAACTTTTGCTGCCTTGATGAAACCAGTGTGAGGAATGTGGGGCCCACGACACAAATCAGTAAATTCACCTTGTGTATAAAAAGTAATCTCCCCGTCGTTCAATCCTTCGATAAGCTCAAGTTTGTAAGGGTCAGCTTTTTCTGTGAAGTATTGAATGGCTTCAGCCTTGCTCACTTCTTTTCTGATGAATTCACTTTTCTTCTTGGCAAGTTCTAGCATTAATTTTTCCACTTTGGAAAAATCATCTTGCGAAAAAGTATGCTTTCCGAAATCAACGTCATAATAAAAACCATTTTCAATGGGTGGGCCAATGGCTAATTTAATTCCGGGATACAATGCCTCCAAAGCCTCTGCCATCAAGTGAGCCGAACTATGCCACATCGTGGATTTACCCTCTGTATCATTCCAGGTTACTAATTTTAAAATAGAATCAGCGACAAATGGGCGGTTGGCATCCCAAACTTCTCCATTAACCACTGCGGCCAATACGTTCCTTGCCAATCCTTCTGAAATGGATTGTGCAACTGTCATCGAAGAAGCACCTGCTTCAACTTGACGCACACTACCATCGGGTAAAGTAATATTATACATGATAAAAATTTGAGTTACAAAGATAAACTGATTGAGCCCTATTTGACGAGCTCAAATCTTTTTTGACGGATCTGAAATTCAACTCGCCTGTTGTATGCCCTGCCTTGCTCCGTTTCGTTGCTTTTAGCAGGTTCTGACATGCCCTTGGCGATGATGGTAAATCGATTGCTTTCTATCCCTTTAAGCGTTAGGAACTGAATAACAGATTGGGCCCGTTGTTCAGAGAGCAATTGGTTATACTCAGCCCCTCCAACGTTGTCTGTATGGCCCAATATTTCCATGTACATGTGCTTGTTTTTGCGAAGCAAAATGTAAATCTCCTGCAATTGCTTTTGCGCCGAATCTGTCAGGGTAAATTGATCAAAATCAAAATGAATGGCATCCAATTTAATTTCATCATACTCACTTAATTCGTGGGGTGGATCCGTTGCAACAGCCGCAAGTTGGTCATTGATACAGCTGCATTCGGATTTTTTTTGAATGGGAATGACGCTAACATCATCAATGTAAACATAGGCATAGTCACGTGTATCGGCCATGCCAGAGTCTTTAGTGCGATGAATCAAACGCATGTCTTTTTCATCCTTAAAATTCCCAATAGTGATTACCTCTTCTCCTCCTTTGGCAGTGAAAATAGCGCTGAGTTCTGACCATCCTGTAAAATCATCCATCATGTTGAATCGGGGATTACTCATGGATTCTTGAGGCACTGTGATGGTCTTGTAGGAAGTTTGCGTCAAGGGTTTAGCAGAAAGAACAACGCCAAATCCATCATGCACGAATTGACAAAAGTCTGCTGCAGAATAATACAAGGTGATACAGACTTGCTCGCCTGGCTTTAGAGCTCTTGAGAGTCGACCCACAATGTACTCGCGGTATCGCATTTTGTTGTTCAAATAAGAGCCAAGTCCAACATAGCCATCACCTGTTCTCGCTTCCTGTTTGCCAAAAATGTTGTCAGGGACACCAACTTTTTTGCTGCATCGGTTAAAGTAATCAGGAGTGCCATCGCCAGCCTGTGTCCATTTTTTAACCGATTGCAAACGGCGTGATGTAAAGTCAATTGGGCAAAAATCCATTTCCTCAAAACTTGGATTAACGACCAAATTTTGGCCATTGAAATTCAAGGACGAAACCAAGTTGATCAAAACGAAGAGGATGGATATTCTCATTGAGTTTTCAAACGGAGTAAGGGCTGGTTTTGTTGTGAAAGGTATACAAAAAGGGCTATCAAATGATAGCCCTTTGTATGAATTATCTGATTATTTTACACTGAAAACAACTCTTCTATTTTGCGCTTTACCCATTGGAGTTCCTTTGGTATTGGCTAATTCATTGGCATCCTTTGAATCAACGCTCATTCTGGAGGCATCAATTCCTCTGCTGACCAAAGCTTCCATGACAGACTCTGCTCTGCGTTTTGCAATTTCTTGCATTTCTGTGCGAACCTTAGCCTCTTCCATTTCTTCTGTATCCGCATGGCCTGTTAAGACAATTTTAATGGATGGATTGGCTTTCAATAATTCAGCAACCTCGTCCAACTCTGATTCAAATTGTGCAGGAATGTATTCAGACTCTTTTCCGAAATAAACAGCTGTTGCAGCTACCAATTGTTCTGGCTTGGCTCCAGCAGGTTTGGCACCTGAACGGCTGTAGATGAAATCAGTTTCAACTACAGTGCTCTTGCCACAATTACATTCGCTTTTAGCTGTGATTGGCAATATAGAAATGTTATCGACAAAATAATAAGCGCCATTGATAGAAACACCACCTGCAGCTGGTTTTACTGCTCCTTTGATTTTTTCGAATTTCATATCGCCGTCATTGCCAAAACCTCCTACAGTGATAAAGTTCTCGTTTCCTTTGGCATAGTAATACATACAAACAGTTGTCCACTTGTCCATGTCATTGATAGGACGGTTGGCGGGCATTACGATGGTTGCAGGAGTTGTAATACTCTTGTCGTCCTCATGCTGAATGCGATTAGAGCCGATCAAAACACCAACATTGTTAACCGCCATTTTTGAATTTTCAGCCAAACAAACCGAGAATGTTACGCAGTACATCTGGTCTTTTTTCAAAGTATGTTTCAACTTCTGAGAAAGATAAGTGCGGTTTACCTTGGGGTCTTTGCTGTAAGCAATGAAACCTGCGTAATTATTTCCGTCTTGTGCAATTTGATTGCCCAAATCGTTTTCAGGTGCGTTGATTTTTTTGTTCTTGGTATTTCCAGAAGCAAATAGATCTGCCCCAGTTTTATTTACAGTATACCAAGGCTTACACGCCAAGTGAAGTTGACCTTTGCCTTTTAAAATTTTCGCATCATATTGCTCGAAGGAACCGTTGGCTACTTCGTTGGGGTCTGTGTCTACGACAGGCTCTTTTTTGGCCTTGTCATCTTTTTTATCCTCTTTTTTTTCTGTTTTGTCCGACTTGGATTTGTCGTCTTTCTTCTGTGCTGTTGCCACATTCAAGCTGAATAAAAAAGCTACAGCCATTAATAAACGAAGGGTTTTCATAGCAATTGGTATTAACGGGTTTGTATCGTTTCGATGTAAAGTTTCAATTTTTTAGGGTCAATGTCGGGATATACGCCATGTCCTAAGTTGCCAATATAGGGCGCATTTCCGAATTTATCCATCATCGCATGCGTGGATTTGATGATTTCCTGATCAGTTCCGTATAGCAACGCGGGATCTAAATTTCCTTGTAAAGTTTTACCGGGTAGAATTTCGCGTGCGTGAATGGGGTCAATTGTCCAATCCAATCCAATAACATGGGCTGAAATGTTTTTCATCAAAGGCAAGGCATAATGAGCGCCTTTTGCGAAAAAAGTAGTTGGTATATTAGGTTGGATTGCGGAAAGAATGCGCTCAACATGAGGAAGAATACTCTTCTCGTAAACTTCTGTATTCAGGACTCCTGCCCATGAATCAAAAAGTTGAAATAAGTGTATACCGGTGTTGATTTGCATTTGTGCGTATTCAATTGTTGCTGTTGTAATTTTCGCAAGCAATGCCTGTGCCAATTCAGGTTGGCTAATTAAAACCTTCCGTGCCTTATTAAATTCCTTGCTTCCTTTTCCTTCAATCATGTAACAGAAGATGGTCCATGGAGCGCCGGCAAAACCAATTAGTGGGACACGGTTTTCCAATTTATGCAAGGTGATTTCCAATGCTTCTTTTACATAGTGAAGATGTTGCGCAATGCCTGAAGTTTGTAGAGCCTCTACATCGGCCATGGATTCAATGGTCTTGGGAAAAAATGGCCCTTTTCCTTCGTCCATAGTATAGGGTAGTCCCATGGCTTCGGGGATGACGAGGATATCACTAAAAATGATAGCGGCGTCTACACCCAAGTGATCAACAGGCTGGACAGTAACCTCAGCAGCCATTTCAGGATTGGTAACTAAGTTAATGAAACTCCCTGCGCGGGCTCTTGTTTCTCTATATTCTGGTAAAACCCTTCCAGCTTGTCTCATCACCCAAACAGGAGTTCTAGAGACATTTTGCCCCAAGGCTGCACGAATCAATAAGTCATTTTGTAACATGCCGCAAATGTAGACATGAACTAATGCATGATCTTAAAAATAAGCTCCAATAAAATCTCCCCATCTGTCATTTGTCCCGCGCCTATACCTTTGGTTTTCTTGTCAGCCTCGTACAAATAACCGATGATTCGATCCATTTTGGCGGGTGTGAAATTTTTGGCGGCCAATTGATAGTCCTTGATAGAAAAACTATTGAGTTTCATCAATTGGGCAGTGTGCGTTTTATTTTCAGCACTAACGTAGATATTGTACTTATTAAAAGTAGAAAAAAGCAATCCGATAAGTTGTGGAACCGGATTGTTTTTGGGATTTCTAATGAAATATTCTACAATTCTATTGGCCTGCACAATGTTCTTTTCAAGTAGGGCGCGCAACAATTCAAAGCTGTTGTAATCCTTGGAAATTCCAATGTAGTCCTGAACAATCTGCCCGGTGATTTCCGTTCCCTTGGGAAATATGATGGCTAGCTTGTTGATCTCATTGATGATTTTTGAAAGATCATTTCCAAGATACTCAGCCAATAGCTCAGCGATGTTCTTTTGAATGGAGTAACCTTTACTCTTAACGGTCTCTAAAATCCAGTCACTAACGAGATAATCTTTGATTCGATCAGAGACAAAGGACTTGGTCTTTTTGGATATCAATTTGTTAATTGATAATCGACCGTCCAATTTTCCTTTGAAAGCAAAGCAAAGGATAGTAGTGGGCGTGGGATTTTCGATATAAGCCTCTAATGGTTTGAGCAATTCAGCTTTTTTCCATTCTTTTAAATCCTGTGCTTCCCTTACAATGATAACTTGATAGGTCCCCATCATTGGGAAACCTTTGGCCATATTGAGAATGTTTTTCAATTCAGAATCTCTACCATAGGCGATAGTTAATCCAAAGCCTTTTTCTGATTCATCAAGAATATCATTCTCGATAGACTCAGCTATCATATCAATAAACAGAGGTTCTTCTCCACTCAAAAAGTAAATTGGGTCTAGCTTTTTGATTTGAATGTCTCTAATGATTTGATTGTGCGTTAATCCCATTTTAAGTGCTTCACAGATTGTCCTTCATTTTTGATTTCCTTCAATGCATCAATTCCAATTTGAATATGAAGGTCTACAAAGTTAGTGGTAACTTTTAAATCGCTTTCAGAAGTTTTTACTCCTTGCGGTATCATCGGCTGATCGGAAACTAGCAACAGTGCACCTGTTGGTATTTTGTTGTAAAAGCCAACAGAGAATAATGTAGCTGTTTCCATATCAATGGCCATCGCTCTTATTTTTCTGAGATATTCTTTAAATGGTTCATCATGCTCCCAAACTCTTCTATTGGTGGTGTAAACTGTACCAGACCAATAGTCCAGATTTCTGTCTCTGATCATGGATGAAACTGCACGTTGTAAATTAAACGAGGGCAAAGCAGGCACCTCCGCGGGAAAATAGTCATTACTGGTTCCTTCACCGCGAATTCCCGCTAAGGGTAAAATGAAATCGCCTATTTTATTTTTCTTTTTCAGGCCGCCACACTTTCCGAGAAATAGAACGGCTTTAGGTTGAATGGCGGTGAGTAAATCCATGATTGTTGCTGCATTTGCACTGCCCATTGAGAAGTTGATCATCGTAATTCCTCCTGCAGTTGCAGTGGGCATGCTTCTATTTTGTCCGACAATAGGAACGTTGTGCCATTCAGCAAATTTTTGTAGGTAGTGATCAAAATTGGTCAGTAAGATATATTCTCCAAACTCTTCGAGAGGTGTGCCGGTATATCTGGGCAACCAATTCTTTACAATTTCTTCTTTAGTTTCCATAATTTTGATTTTTACGATTCAACCCATGCAGTTAAACCTACCCCAATATACTTTCAATTACCGAGATAATCGAGGTCAATTGGAGATATTTTGTCAATTGAGAAAAAAGTGGTTGGTACTAACGCCAGAGGAATTTGTTCGACAACATGTTATTCGTTATTTATATGAAGCCATAGGAATAGGCTATCATCTCATGAAATCAGAGGTTTCAATACCATTAATGGGTGGATTATCAAGAGCGGACATTGTTGTATACAATACCAATGGAAGTGTTGAAGGCATTGTAGAGTGTAAGGCACCGCAAGTGGAGATAGATGATTCAGTGCTACAGCAAGCCAATAAGTACCACTACGCACTGCATGCGCAATGGGTGGTTTTGACAAATGGTTTAAAGCATGTTCTTTTTAAGGGAGAACAATGGAAAGAAGGCTGGCCGGAGAAAAGGTAGGTTTTTCTTAAGCTCCTACTTCAGCAAGTTGCACTTTCAATCCATCAAAAGACTCGCTGATGTGCAGTTGACAACCCAAGCGGCTATTTCCTTTTACAAAAAAAGCTTGATCGAGCATGGCCTCTTCGTCGTCATTTCTTTGGCCCAAATCATGATCTGATAAAATGTACATGTGGCAACTTGCACACATGGCCATACCACCGCAAGTTCCTTCTACGGGCAACTCATAGCTTTTGCAAAGCTCCATCATGTTCATGTTCATATCAGTTGGTGCGTCTAATTCATGTTCTTGACCTTGACGATCTACCACTGTAATTTTTACCATGTTGTCTTCCATGTTGCTAAGATACTAGCTCAATGGTTGCTCAGCAAAACTTTTAGAAAGCTGAATTCAGCAGATTGCCTGACTCTACTAACTTTTTTAAATGTGGATTTCTTCTGGCAGTATCCCACAACTGCACATGTCCCATATGGTGTGTGTCAGTACCCAAATAACTTACGAGCTCGGCATCGATTAATTTCTCCGCCATTTTTTTTACACTCGGTCCATATTGACCTGTCAGACTATTGATATTGATTTGTAAATACACATCTCGATCGACAGCATTTTCATAATTCGAAAATTTCTCATGCCAATACAGATATCGCTCAGGGTGCGCCAAGACCGGCTGATATCCATTAAGCTGCATTTGGAATGTAGCTTCTTTGTAATAATAGGGTTCTGAATCAAAAGATAATTCAAACAAAAGATGATTTCCATTGAATGTGAGAATCTCTTTTCTCTCAAGCAATTCCATGAAATGCTCATCGCAGAAATATTCCGCTGCAGCGTCAAAGCTGACGTCGATATTTCTTTTTCTGAGTTCGGCTAAAACAATTTCTTTTCCAGCGAGAATGATCTCTTTGGTGTTGGGATAAATTTCTTTATAAATATGGGGAGTTGTAACTATCTTTTTATAACCAAATTCCATTAAACGCTCAATCAGTAAAATGCTCGTTTCGACGTCTGGGGCGCCATCATCGATACCGGGAATCAAATGGGAATGCATATCCATCTGGACCAACTCCATGCTAATTGGATCAATGGTTTTCTCTGGTTGTTTAAAGAGCTTGCTGAAAAAAGACATGATACGAAGGTAACTAATTCTTGAAAGAACACTCGCCTGCAATAGCAAGCATCATTTCTTGAACTTTTTGATGGTGATCAGAATTTGATCCAAGTACATTCATGAGTTTGGTAATTGCCGCTTCTGTGGTCATGTCTTTGCCTTCTATTACTCCCATTTGATCCAGAACTTTTGCGTTTTGATACAACTGATGGTCGATGTAGCCTTGGGTGCATTGTGAAATGTTGATGACCATTGTTCCTTGATCAATGAGTTTTTTGATGGCATCAATCATCCAATCTTTTTGAGGAATATTGCCACTGCCAAAAGTTTCGATAACCATTCCATCCCATGGACCTGAATGAACCAATGCGTCAAACATTCGTTGAGAAATACCAGGGAAAAGTTTGATGAGCCCAACGTTTGTGTTCATCTCCAATTGTGGAGCAAATGGGGTTTCTGATCGGTACAACAGGTTTTGCCTGTAGTGTATGTGCAAACCTATTTCGGCAAGAGCATCGTAATTGGGACTTCTGAAAGCTTCAAATCCTTCGGCGCTGACTTTACTTACTCTGTTCCCTCTGAACAAATGTGCGCCAAAACATACTGCAACTTCCTGAATAACGGGGCTGTTGTTTTCTTTACTCGCTGCTATTTCAATGGCTGTAATCAAGTTTTCTTTGCCATCAGTTCTGATCTTTCCAATAGGTAGTTGGGCGCCTGTTAGGATAACGGGTTTTTGAATACCTCGAAGCATAAAACTCAAAGCAGAAGCTGTATAGGCCATCGTATCTGTCCCATGAAGAATGACAAATCCATCATAGGCTTGGTAATTTTGCACAACTAAATCTGCTATCTTTTTCCAAACGGATGGGTCTATATCACTGCTGTCTACAGGGTGCTGAAAAGGAGCTACATCAATTTTTAAATCTAATCTTTTTAATTCGGGTAGATGGTCTGCAATATTGATAAAATCGAAAGGCACCAGTGGTCCTCCTGGATATGATTCAGTCATTCCAATTGTGCCTCCAGTATATATGATCAATAGATGTGTTTGCAAATTCATGATAGTTCAAATATACGAATCGCATTTTGTGTGGTGGCATGAGCAATATCTTCAAGAGTGCCACCATATACATCCACTAAATGCGCTCCAATCAGCGGGATATAACTGCTTTCATTTCTTTTTCCGCGATGCGGCACGGGGGGTAAAAACGGAGCATCTGTTTCTAGAACGATGTGGCTCAATGGAACTTGCTTCAATGTTTCTTTCAAATTGGTCTTGGGGTAGCTGATTACACCACCAATGCCCATCATAAATGTTTCAAGTTTGAGTATTTGTTGTGCAATTTGAGGGCTTCCGGTGAAACAGTGAAAGATTCCGCGTAAGTTTTCGTCATGGTGTTTCTCTATCAACGGAAGAATCTCATGAAATGATTCCCGAGCATGTATAATCAGCGGTAGCTTGTATTTTTTAGCCCACTCGATTTGAATAACCAATGCTTCTTTTTGGATATCCAAAGTATTTTTGTCCCAATACAAATCAATTCCTGTTTCGCCTATTCCAGAGCAGTTGTAATTTTGGATGAGGGGCTCCATTTTGGCCAGTACATCTTCAAAATCAGTTTTCACATCGCACGGATGTAAGCCCATCATCGGTTTAAAAAGCTGTTGGTCTTCTTCCACCAACTTCATCATCGGAGCAATAGAATCCATGTCGATGTTGGGTAACATGACATGTTTGATTTTTTCTTGTCGAATTCTTGCAACAACATCGGACCAGTCTTCTTCAAATACTTGCTGGTATAAATGCGCATGGGTGTCTATCCACATAATTAAAAAACGTTTGTGCAAACTTAAATCCTGTAGCCAGTGATGAGGGAATTCGAGTTAATATATTTGAGTAAAATTGAACACTATGAGAAAATTAACCCTTATCATTGGATTATTCATGCTTTTGATGGCATGTCACAAATATGAGAACGGGCCATTTATTTCTTTTCGCTCGGTCAAAAACCGAGTAATTGGAAATTGGAAACTTGTTGAGTACACCGTCAACGGTGAAGATCAGTTGGATTCATTGGTAGATGATCAAGAATATTGGTGGAAATTCAAAGAGGATTACACGTTGGAAAGGGACATGGGCGGTAATCAGCCAGTGCAAGGGGAATGGGAAATCAGCGGCGATAACGATATCATTGTAACATTGAAAATGGTAAATGTCGATGGTGGTGGATATTATTACGAGAAGGATACTTTGGATTTGACGAGATTGACCAATAAAGAAATGTGGGCGGAGTTTCCGGGTAGAATCGTTGAGAAATACGAAGCTCAATAATAGTATTTTGATTGTGAGTAAAGCTAAGATTCTTGTTCTCAGATTTTCATCGATTGGAGATATTGTTTTGACATCTCCAGTAATGAGAATTTTACAAGAGCAATTGGATGGAGGTGCGGAGATTCACTTTGTTGTCAAGTCAAAGTTTCAATCCATTGTTGCCCAAAACCCAAGAGTATCAAAAGTTTTTACATTTGATAAATCCATACAAGAAGTTATCCCAGCTCTGGAATTGGAAGGTTATGATTATATCATCGATCTTCAGAATAATGTTCGATCACGTATCATAAAAAGAAGATTGAAGTCTTTGGCTTTTTCTGTGGATAAAAGAAACTTTGCCAAATTCTTATGGGTTCAATGGGGGGTGAAAGGACATATATCTCACATCGTTGAGCGGTATATTCAAACTTTGAAAACCTTAGGTCTTAAAGACGACGGTAAAGGATTGGAGTACTATTACTCTCAGGATGAAGAAGTGCCCAATCAATGGGGAGAATATACGGCGATACCTATTGGGGCTACTTATTTTGGCAAGCGACCTGATGCACTGCATTGGAAAGCAATTATTCAACAAATTCCGGGAAAGAAGATTTTATTGGGTGGAAAGGAGGATGTAGAAGTTGCCCATGAATTGGAATCAATAGAGGGTGTTTTTAATGGAGTTGGAATTTGGTCTTTGGGACAAAGTGCTTCTGTATTGAAGTACGCCAAAATGGTATTGTGTGGAGATACAGGATTGATGCATATTGCATCAGCATTTGAAAAGCCTATAATTTCTATTTGGGGATGCACCAGACCTGGCTTAGGCATGTACCCATGGCGTCCCGGAAAAAATAGTGTTCAAATTGAACCAGAAGGAAGGGGTACCAAACCTTGCAGCAAGTTAGGGAATAAGTGTAGCCATGGGGAATCTGACAGATGTATCCATCATATTTCTTTGTGTAAAATAAAAGAGGCGGCTAATCGGATTTTGGAATAGCCTAATTGTTGAATAGGGCTTTGAGTTCGGTAGCGTCTTCAGGTTTCATTTTACCAGCCAAAATCAAGCGCAATTGTCTTCTTCTCAAAGCTCCATCATAGCGCACTTTTTCTACTTCAGATTCTGGTATTAATTCTGGAACTTGTATAGGATTTCCCAACTGATCTACGGCTACAAATGTGTAGATAGCCTCATTGCATTTTGTCCTTTCACCCGTAGATCCGTGCTCTACGAAAATATCCATAAATACTTCCATGGAGGAGCCAAATGCTCTTGATACTTTGGCCTCAATGACAACCAAATCACCTAATTTAATTGGGTGCTGAAATGAAACGTTATTCACAGCCGCAGTTACCACAACTCGGCGACAATGACGATGCGCTGAAATAGCGCTGGCAATGTCGAGCCAATTCAATAATTGGCCACCCATCAGGTTACTCAACGTGTTTGTATTCTCAGGAAGTACCAAATGCGTGGTGATGGTATGCGTGTCTTTTGCAAATACAGCTTTCATGTGGCAAAGATACATTGCTATATTCGTGAAATGGATTACAATATCATCAAATCCCTGCATATCATATTTGTGGTTACATGGTTTGCGGGCTTGTTTTATATGTTTCGCTTGTTTGTATATCATGCTGAGGCCAAGTTGAAACCAGAGATTGATCAAAGTATTTTAATTCCTCAATATCAATTGATGGAAAAACGATTGTGGTATATCATCACGTGGCCTTCTTGCATTTTGACTTTGATTTTTGGACCTTGGTTGCTCTACCTAAATCCAGGTTTTTTGGCAATGCCGTGGATGCATTTGAAACTTTTCTTTATTGCTTGTTTACTTGCGTATCAATGGAAGGGGCAATTGTTGTATCGTCAATGTCAAACCAATACATTGCCTGCATTAAGCTTCAAAATGCGTTTGTGGAACGAGGTTGGAACTATCTTGCTCGTGGCTATAGTGTTTGTTGTGGTTAATAAAGACGCCATATCTTGGATATGGGGGAGCTTAGGTTTGGTGGGCTTGGGTGTAATTCTGACCTTGGCAGCCAAGGCATATAAATCAATACGTGAAAATAAGAAATGATGATGAAATATTTGTTAGTACTTGGGTTGTGTTTGACGTCAATTTTCGGTATGGCTCAAAAGCCGGAATGGTTAAAAATGGATCCCAACGGCCATAGTTTATTTGTTCAAGGATTATTGAATGACCGTGAGGATACAACACTTGTTCTGCAGGGTACGATATCTATTTACCCCACAGATCGTCCTCAGGAAGCATATACAATCAAGTCCAATACCTTGGGTGTTTTTCAATTTCATCTTCGCGAGAACGAAAAATATACTGCATCGTTTGAGTACCAGGGTTATGTATCTCGCAAAATAGAATTTGATACCCAAAATGTTCCGGATAAAGCTTGGAAGAAGGGTTGCGATTTATACTTGAACGTACAGATGGATCAGCGTCCGGAAGGTTTTAAGGATATGATAGCTGAATTGCCTTTTGCAACCTTTCATTATGATGTTGACGAACGCATATTTCTATTTGATTTGGACGAGACCAACCGAGTTTTGGAGCGTTATAACGACGAATTGGAGAGGTCAAGGGGCATGATTAAATAATCAAGGATTAGGAAAATCCTTTAATATTTTCTCGCTTAATACTTTGGATAGTTTGAAATAAGACTCAACGGTCCAACCAGCAATGTGGGGTGTAAGTAAAACTTTAGGGTGTTTTAGTAACTCAAGAAAATCCGGGTGATTCTCGCTTTCAACTTTTAGCTGGGTGCTTTCAAACTCAAGAACATCCAAGGCGGCTGCCACAACTTTATGTTGGTTCAACGCATCCAACAAATCTTTGGTAACACAATGTTGTCCTCGAGCAGTATTGATAAAGTAAATGGGTTTTTTAAATGAATTGAAAAAGGCGGCATTTGCGTAATGCTTATTCATCGCAGAAAGCGGCAAATGAACAGAGACAAAATCAGCCTCTTCATGAACAGTATGCATATCCACCAGCTTGACGAATTCAAGAGGGCTTACTTCTAATGCAATGTCATTAGCAATTACATGACAACCAAAGGAATGTAATCTATGCGCAACAGCTTTTCCCATGTGTCCCAAGCCAATGATGGCAAAAGTTTTTCCTTTGAGTTCTATCCCTCTATGTTGCTCTCTCAACCATTGATGATGCGTAACGGAATGATGAGCGGAATTAATTTTTCTGGTCATGGCTAAGCACATGGCAAGTACATGCTCACCAACGGCATCCGCATTTCCTTCAGGGGAACTAAATACCTGGATGCCATTTTGCTTGCAATATGAAAGGTCAATATTTTCTAGGCCACTCCCTGATCGAGCAATCCATTTGAGGTTTGGAAAAGCTTGGATGACTTGTGCATTGATTACCCATCGACTGCGAACTACCATTCCTACTGTAGTTGGATAGCTTTGGGATAAAACATCCACTGAGTCGGCTTCGTTTAATACACAGGTATACCCAGCTTGGGAAAGGTCCTCTTCCAGAATAGAATGCACACTATCGATGAATAATACAACAGACATGCTTAGTGGAAAATATTAAGCGGCATGGTCAACAGAAAAGAATGTAACATTTTCCCTACTCCAAAATAGATAATTAGCCCTATGATATCATTGGTTGTGGTAATGAAAGGACCCGTCGCTAAGGCGGGGTCTATTCCAAAGCGATTTAGAGTAAGGGGAATATATGTACCTGAGATACTTGCAAAAACGATTACACTGAACAATGCAATACTTGCAGTGATGCTCATGCTCAAGTCAAAATGAAATAACTGCGTTGTAAAAAAAATCAACAAGGAGCAAATAAGTCCGTTAAATGAACCAACACCTAATTCTTTAAGAAGTTTTCTCCAAACCGTTTCATCCAAAACACTTTGATTGGCTAGTGCTTTTACCACAAGAGCAGCAGACTGTACTCCTACATTTCCTCCGGTAGCGGCAATGAGCGGCATAAAGATGGCCATCTGAGGATTCTCCGTAATATCATATAATCCGATGATATAGGCACTACTCATTCCACCGCCCATTCCAATCAAAAGCCAAGGGAGTCTCGCTCTGGTTAACGTTCTAATGCTGTCACCAGATTCAACGTCTTCCGAGATACCTGAAGCCAATTGATAATCCTTGTCAGCTTCTTCTTGCATGACATCCACTACGTCATCAATGGTAATGCGTCCAATGAGCTGTCTGTTTTCGTTGATCACGGGCACTACAACAAGGTCATATTTCTTCATGACATTGACAACATCTTCTGCTGGGGTGTCAGAATTCACACTATGTACTTTGTTGTCTTGATACAATTCTTTGATTGTACTTCTTAAACTAGCAGAGGCAAATATCAGGGTCTTCATGCTCAGCGTGCCCATAATATGGTCATCGTCATCAACCACGTAAATGGTGTAGATATTATCAATATCCTCACTTTGCTTGCGCATTTCACGAATGGCCATAGCAACAGACCAAGACGCATTGACTTTAATCAATTCTTTGGCCATAAGCGCACCGGCTGTTCCCTCAGCGTAGTTCATCAAATCGATGATGTCGCTTGCGGTTTCTATATCTTCAAGTAAAGCGATTACCTCTTCTTGTTTTTCTTCAGGTAATTCAGCAATTACGTCAGCGGCGTCATCAGAATCGAAATTTTCTATCAGATCCTCTGCAATTTCACGAGAGGTAAGTTTACTCAAAAGCTGGTTACGAACGTCTTCATCGAGTTCGAGCATTACTTCAGCTCCTCGTTCCTCATCGATAGAACGATACAAATAAACAGCTTCTTCTTCCCTAAGCTCGTTGATGATTTCCGCCAAGTCAGCGGGATGGAGGTCTTGGGTTAATTGGATTAACGCAGTATCTCTCCCTTCCACGATGGAGCGGCGAATATCTGCGAGCAGCTCTTTGGTAATTTTAATATACATCGGGAAGGATCCATTTAAAGTTATTCTTTACAAAACAAAGATAGGAAAAGCACTAGGGATGTTGCTGAATAAATTTTTCTACTTCTTGAATGGACTTGGCTTTCAGCTGCAGAACACCTTTATTGTCTAATACAAAAAATACGGGGGTCTTATTTACTTTGTATTGTTTAGCAACGGGAGAATTCCATCCTTTGCCTCCTAAAATATTAGGAAATGTAAATTGCCTTTCATCTAACGCTTTTTCCCACAGTTGCTGGGCCTCGTCGATACTATATCCAACCAATTGGATTTTGGCAGGACTGTATTTTTTGTCAAATGCTAAAATTTCAGGAGCCGCATCTTTACAGTGTGTACACCACGAACTCCAGAACATGAGAATCGTGTATTTATTTTTCGGAACAACCTTGTTTAACTCAAAAGTTTGGCCGTTTCGAATTTTGGCAGAAAAGTTTGGAGGTGTGTTGCCCACAGTTAATTGCTGAATAGAGGATGCCGTTTTAGTCAAAAGTTTATGGATATCGTCTTCCCCGCAACTTTCAGAGTTTAAATGATTATCAATGAGGTAAGCACAAATATTATCCATGCCACTTTCAAAAAATCCAACGATCATTTGATAGACTGCAAATTCATACACAACATCGTTCACCATTGTTCGAGAAAGTATTTCTTCAGAGCATTGGATATAGCCGGAGTTTTGTCCATTGCTGAATTTGCGCATGTAGCGTTGAATTCGATCGTTGAGTACGCTGCATCTCACAATAGCCGTGTCGCTGAAATCAAAGTTATTCCAGAAAGTTTTTTTGTTTAATGGTAAGACATCAGACTTCCATCCAATTAACTTGTTTAAGAATGTACCTGGATGTGCATTTCTGACTGAATCTCTGAATTGAGACAATTCCCACTCTTTTTTATTGATGATGGTGCTGTCGTTTCCTTCTTTTTTATGAGCTGCACGGATTGCGGCATTCAATTTATTTTCGAATGGGATGTATTGAATGTACGCGATGTTTTGAGCGGACTGCAGATATTTCAAATTGGTTTCCAGTTTAGGCCCCTGCAATGACAGCTCAACAAGAGGTTCATTGTCCAAAATCATGGGTACATGGTTGTTATCATTTACCCCGATGATGTACATGCCTTGCACGTAAGTTCTTTTTTTGAATTCGAACTTTCCATTAATGACTTGAGCTGAATCCACAAGGTCCATTACTTTTCCTATGGTTGACCAAATCTTCACCGAAGTATATTTCCCACCGATAATGGTTCCTTTGACAATTGTCGGTGTGTTTTTTCCAAAGCTGGTGAGGCTTATTGCAATGAATAAAAATCCAACTAAAATTCGTGACATCATGTAACAAAAATAATAAAGGATTTTGCGAACAATGTACCATTAACTTTGCGTTATGAACTTGGATGTTTTAAGATGGTGGAATTTACAGGAACCCATATCCCCAGATCAATGGGAGGAGGAATACCAAGATCAATTGTTTGAAGCAAAAAAACAATTGAGACAGTCCTTTTCATCACCAAAACTTTTTCAGTCGAAACTGGCTACATATCAGAAATGGGCGCTAGCACTAAGGCCAGGACTCAAGTGGTTGGTTCAAGAAAAAATAAATTTCAAGGATTTTGCGGAATTTGAGAATTGGGTCTCGGAAAGTTTGATGAAAATTGAGCGAACGCCGGATTTTGAGTCCTTAGTTATAGTCGGACATGAAGCTGTTTGTGGAATGGAGGCTTACCGTGAGTTTGTTTTTGATTTGACCCAAAAATGGGCTGGCGAGGAAGATGAAATTTTAGTCACTTCCAAAGAGGTATTTCCATCTGGAGCATTTCTCTTGGCTATTAGAAAAGGACAAACCATGGAGGATTGGAAGATGGCATTGCTCAAAGAACGCAAGAGACTGACCATCGTAATGAAATGAATTGAATGATATTTGTAAAACAAACTTAAGATATGAGAATTATTGAATGTATTCCCAACATCTCTGAGGGCAGAGATATGGCAAAAATCAATGCCATTGCTGGGGTAGTTGAGACAGTCAAAGGTGTGATGCTATTGGATGTGGATCCAGGCGCGTCAACAAACAGAACGGTAATCACCTTTGCAGGAGCTCCTGAATTGGTGGCAGAGGCAGCATTTTTATTGGTTAAAAAGGCCTCAGAGTTGATTGACATGACCCAACATAAAGGCGAGCATCCCAGACAAGGAGCTACAGATGTTTGCCCATTTGTCCCAATATCTGGAGTGAGTATGGATGAGTGCGTTGAAATAGCTCGTTCAGTGGGTGAGCGTATTGGAAAAGAGTTGGGAATACCAGGTTATTTTTATGAGGCTGCTGCGAAATTGGAGGTCAGAAAGAATTTGGCAAATTGCCGCAAAGGAGAATATGAGGCCATAGAGAAAATCACTGGTGCAGAATGGAAGCCCGATTTTGGACCAAATGTTGTCACGGATCAAGTGCGTAAATCTGGAATTACTACCATTGGAGCTAGAAATTTTTTGGTTGCCTACAATGTGAATTTAAATACAACATCCACGCGACGTGCAAATGCCATTGCTTTTGATATCAGAGAAGCTGGTAGAACCTTGCGAGAAGGGGATCCACTGACAGGTAAGCCGATCCTTGATGCAAATGGTGAACCTCAACGTATTCCTGGGACCTTGAAAGCAGTGAAAGGAATTGGATGGTTCATCGAGGAATATGGAATAGCTCAATTGTCTTTAAATTTAACAGACATCTCCATTACACCTGTCCATGTAGCTTTTGAAGAGGCGGTTAGGAAGTCTGCTGAACGTGGAATCAGAGTTACAGGTTCTGAATTGGTTGGTTTAATTCCACTCCAGGCTATGTTGGATGCCGCGGATTATTTTTTAACCAAACAAGAGCGATCTTTGGGAATTAGTGAATCTGAAAAAATTAAGATAGCGGTAAAATCTTTGGGTTTGGATGACTTGGCGCCATTTCAACCTGAGGAGAAAATAATTGAGTATGTTTTGGCCAAGAAGATGGGGTCGAACGATCGATTGGTAAAGATGTCGGCTAAGGCTTTGGCTGAGGAGACATCAAGTGAAAGTCCTGCACCTGGTGGCGGTTCTGTTAGTGCCTATGTTGGAGCTTTAGGTGTTTCTTTAGGTGTAATGGTGGCCAATTTGAGTGCACACAAGCGAGGTTGGGATGAACGTTGGAATGAGTTCTCACAAGTGGCTGAAAAGGGAATGCGCATTCAAAAGGAATTGCTTCGCTTGGTTGATGAGGATACAGCGGCCTTCAATAGAATCATGGAAGCTTTTGGTTTGCCAAAGGGAACAGATGAAGAGAAATCTGCACGTGCCATTGCAATTGAGGATGCTTCGAAATATGCGATGGAAATTCCATTGCTTACTGCAGACGTCGCATTGCAAGGCATGGAAATTTGTTTGCAGATGGTAAAAACAGGTAATCCCAACAGTATTACTGACGCCGGTGTTGGTGCAATGTGTATCAGAACCGCGGCACTAGGTGCTGTGATGAACGTCAAAATAAATGCTGCTGGTATCAAGGATAAAGAATTTACTGCGCGTCTTCTTGAAAGAGCCAATTGGATAGAATCAGAAATAGAAAAATTGGAATCGGAAGTAAGAAACTTGGTGAAACGTGAAATAGAGAAGTAAAAAAAAGCCGCATTTTGCGGCTTTTTTTGGCTATTTTCTATAAACTTTCGATAGCAATTCAATTAATTGACATTTTAACACTTTATGATTTTCTCGAATTTTCCGCCATTATAGGGGGATTCAAGTGGGTGATTTATCTCATGCTTATAAAGTTGAAAAACAAGACAATGGACAAATGAAAATCCTTGTTATAGTTTCGTGTCATGTCAAGTTTACATATTGGAAGCGAAATAAGAAAGCGTGCGAAGAAAAAAGGTATGCGCGCAGATACAATGGCAAAGTTGCTAAATGTGTCAACTCCTAACATATATAAAATATATGAGCGGGAGAGTATGGATACGGATTTGCTTGCGCGTATCTGTGAAGTGTTGGATTACAATTTCTTTACGTTGTATGCCAAAAACTTCAGGACAGAGCTTGAATCCGATGCTTTGGATCTGTGCCGTCAAGAGAATTTGATGCTAAGAAGTATTTTGAAAGAAAAGGATGAGGTTTACCAAATGTTGATGAGTGGTAAGCAAATGACCTCTAAGAAGGTGAAATAGTTATCTTCTTTTCTCAAAAAAGTCCTTTAGAAGTTTAGCACATTCATCCTCCAAAATTCCTCCGTTTACAATGGTTTTGGGATGAATAATGCTTTGGTTATTTTCTTGGTGAAATCCAAATTGGGAGTATCCTCTTTTTAAATCCCAAGCGCCAAAAACAATCCGTCCTATTCGGGTCAAATATGCCCCTCCTGCGCACATGACGCAGGGTTCAAGTGTTACGTAAAGCGTACACTTTTCAAGAGATTTTCCGTTTAAAAATTCTGTAGCAGCCGTAAAAGCTTGCATTTCAGCATGAGCGGTTGCATCTCTTAGTCGTTCAACCAGATTGTGTCCACGGGCGATAATTTGGTTGTCACAAACAATCACGCAACCAATAGGAACCTCATCTAATTTCTCTGCCTCTAGTGCTTCCTTGATGGCAAGACGCATGTAGCGCTCGTCCATGTCATTTTGAATTTCCTGCTCCAATTTTTTGGTCCTCTTTTAAACTTTTGTGATAGCCCTCATTTAATTTTTGGGCATTTTGAATAATACTATCAGGTGACTGAATAATTTTTAATATTTGCTTCATACCATCGGTTTCAGGATGGTTGAGCTTCTCAAAAATCCATTGCACCTGCTTAAAATCCTCAGGTGTATCAACGGATAGTTTGTATCTGTAATCTTGAGAAAATTGTTGCCAGGCGTGTCGAAGATTTTTATTTTTTTTGATATACGGCGTGACGTGCTCCCGCTCACTTAGCCACTCGGCTTTTTCAAAAGCATCTTTTAAATCTTTGAAGTAAAATGCTTCGGCACAAAATCCATCCTCTGCAAAGTGAGGGGGTTCATTGCCATTACTGAAATAATCTACCTTTTTGGTAATGAGTTGTTCAATTACAAAATCAATGATTTCACCGTTGATTAATGGTGAATCACCGCAAACCCGCACCACGATATCACTTGGGAAATGTAAGGCAGCGGAATAGAATCTCGATAATACATCCCATTCACTGCCTGTGATACAAGCAATTCCCTCTGTTTGACATGCGTTTACGATAGCAATGTCATCGGCTAAATCACTTGTGGCAACAACGATGTTCTGAACAAGTTTGCTGCTTTTAACTCGGGTGAGTAGCCAATGCAAAAGAGACTTTTCTTGGTGCAATGGCAAGAGCATTTTGCCAGGTAATCTGGTCGAACCCATTCTGGCTTGAATGACCAAAGTGACGGTAGGAATTATTTTCATATTGCAATCAGATTCTCTTCAATCAATTTGTTTAAGATTGGCAGATAATGCAATATGCTTTCATTTCTTTTTTCAGCAATATCTATCAAATCTTTGGTTCCGTCTGCCCAAGAGATAAGATGAAACATGCGGTCAATGTCTTGTCGTCTCTTGTCATTAGGCTCGATGGATGATGGAAGTAGATTTCGCTTTCCCATGCGAGGTTCACCATAGGGAACCAAACAGTTGGGAGTGCAATTTTTTTCCATCATCATGCAACATGAGTAATAAGCTTGTACGGTATCTGCCATGGCCTGGAAAGAGATAAAATCTTTGTTGTCCAAAGATGTATGGTACTGACTATAGCGGTGATACATGGATCTAGTGATTGAGCCCATGGGTAAATTAAATCCAGGTGAGCAGTACTGTCTCTCATCACTTCCTCCAACTGCAAAGGGTATAATAGAGTAGGGGACACTTGCATGTTTGAAGAAATGAGTGGTAACTCTTTCTAAAGTACTGTTTTCATGTTTGGATTGCTTGAAAACAAATGGAGCCTCATCACCACAGCAGGTTAGGATATAGCCGGCTCTGGTGTTTTTTTTCATATGGGTACCAAAATCAGAAAGATAGGCTATGACGCCAATAGTTTCCGGGGCCATAATAAATCGATACGTGTATTTCCGATTGGGAGTTGCGGCCAATTGCTGATATAAATATGCCATGCAAAGCGGTCCGCTCAGTTCATTGTTGGCCATACTTGGATGGCACAAGTAGGTAGAAAGTACAATTTCTTCACTTGTAGTTCCTGGTAAAATACAATGTCCTACAGTTATACTTCCCGGACTCAATTCACTTTTGATGACGACACGATATTTGCCTTCTTGAGGTAACCTTTTTAAAGTGTTGAAATCAATACAAAATCCCCAATTTTCCTTGTAATAACTTGTGATATAGGGTATGGCGTCCGGCTGATCTTCTATCGTGAAAAATCTACTTTTCAATTCATCCCATTCTATTTCACCTTCAAACGGGGTGCTGTAATTGACTATGTGAAGATTGTTGACTTTAAAGTCACAGATTTTTTCACCCTCAGGAGTGATGATGTATGCGTCGCTGATATTCCATTCATTGGGAATGGTCCAATCAAATACGTCCTTTCCTGTTGGATATTCAATTAATTCAAGAGGAATAATTTCTTGTAAAATGTGAAAGGAAGATCTCAATCCATTGCCACTAATGCTTCTGCAAATAGGCCAAAGTCTATCGAAATATTGCTCTATTTCTAATATTGAAATAGGACGGATTAAAGGAAAAAAGTTTGTCATGCCCATAAACTTTGCGAAGGTGATAATGTCAATCTATGTATCCCGGGACTATATTTTTCTTGGATTAAATTCTTGATGGCCACATACCAGTTTTCATCTTGAACAAAATCTATTTCAGTGGTGTCCAGCATCAAAACCGTTAAGTACGGATGTTGCTGAAAATGTTGAATGTATTGAGATTGAATATTGTTCAAATATTCATCGCTTATATTTTGCTCGTACTCTCTCCCTCTTTTTTTTATGTTTTGCTGAAGTCGTTCAGTCTGAACGTACAGATATACAATCAAATCTGGAATTGGCATCTGTTGCGCAACCAATTCATACATTTTATTGAAGAGTTTTTTTTCGTCTTCTTGTAAATTATTGGAGGCAAAAATGTTGCATTTGGCAATAAAATAATCAGATACAATTTTGGGTTGAAACAAATCCGGTTGCCATTCTTTTTTTAATTGTGAGAATCTTTCAGATAGGAAACTCAATTCAAGCGGAAAGGCATATCTGTCCGGTTGCTCGTAAAACTTGGGTAAAAATGGGTTATCTGCAAATTCTTCCAATACCAAATTTGCTTCCCAATCAGCAGCGAGTTTTTGCGAAAGAGAAGTTTTGCCTGAGCCAATGTTGCCCTCTATGACCAAATATGAATAAGGAAAACTCATTTTATTTTAACGGGTACAGGGGCATCTTTTAAATTGGATAGTATTTCTGAAATGGACTGCTTCAATGAAGGATGTTCCAATTCGCCAGCGATTTCGGCTAATGGAGTAAGTACAAATGAACGCAGATGCATTTTTGCATGCGGAACAATTAATGGTTCCTCTGCAATTTGGCCCTTATACAGCAATAAATCAACATCCATTTCTCGGTCGATATAAGAACCTGGATTCCGCTCACGGCCATAATACTCATCAATTTCCTCAATTTCTCGCTTAATTTGAAGGAGACTCATTTCAGTTTTCACACCCAACACGCAATTGTAGAAATGTGGGGTTTCTGGTGACATTTCCCACCCTGGAGTTTCATAAATACTGGAGCGCAAAATGATGTCGCCGATATTGAAATCTATAAAATCCATGGTCTCTTCGATTAAAGCCATCCGATCACCTAAATTTCCACCAATACTAAAAAAGACTAAAGAATCCATCATGGCCACTAAAGTAGTACCAATTAATCAGATTTGGTTATAGATTCGCTCACCCAAACTTTTGATTATGTCTTTCGGAAAAACCATTTTAGCCACTATGATTGGTGCTCTCCTTGCTTTTGCAGCGGCAGTAATTTTATTTTTCTTGCTCATGATTGGAATTGTTGCTTCTTCTATAGGAGAGAACAATGATCAACTGGCTGATGGCTCTGTATTGCGGTTAGTATTGAATCAATCCATATTGGAAAGAGGCAATGAAGAAGGTTTAAATTTTGATTTTAATTCTTTGAGTAAAAAGAATAATTTGTACCTGGATTTGTTGAGAAAGGACTTACAGAAGGCGATGGTAGATGAACACATTTCAGGTGTCTTGCTTGAGATGGGCGGGGTTTCTGGTGCGCCAAGCACCTTAAAGGAAGTACGTGATATCATAGCAGAATTCAAATTGTCAGGCAAATGGGTGATTGCCTTTGGCGAGAATTTAACACAGGCTGATTATTACATAGCCTCTGTTGCCAATCAGATATTCATGTATCCAACGGGTATGATGGATTGGAAAGGTTTAAACGGCGAGTCCATGTTCTTTAAAAATATGTTGGACGAGTTGGAAATACAAGCTCAAGTTATCCGCGGAAGGGACAATAAATTTAAAAGTGCCGTAGAGCCATTTATTTATGATCACTTATCTGAACCAAATAGAGAGCAACTGACTTTGATGTTGTCTCAGATATGGGCTCAAATGGTATCAGAAATTGCGCAGTCTAGGCAGATTTCGAAGGATGTATTAAATCAGGCTGCAACGGAGTTGAGCTTTTTAAATCCAAAAGAAGCAATTAGTTCCAAAGCATTGGATGGGTTGAAGTATTATGATGAGGTTTTAGCAATTGTAAATGAAAAGTTGGGCAAGTCATTAACGGATAAAACGCCTTTTGTTCAATACGCTGATTATCGAGAAATGAATCAAGAAATTGGTTTAGAAATGGAAGAGGAGGATTATGTCGCAGTGGTTTATGCGGTTGGGGAAATCCAGCAAGGTAAAGGAAGTGATGAGATAATTGGAAGTGATAGAATAGCTGGTGCACTGAGAAAGGCTCGACTTGATGAGCATGCCAAAGCAGTTGTCTTGAGAGTCAACTCGCCTGGGGGTAGTGCATTGGCATCGGATATTATTTGGAGAGAAACAGAACTAATAAAAATGGCTGGCAAACCATTGGTTGTGAGCATGGGAGACTATGCAGCGTCAGGAGGTTATTATATTTCTGCCAGTGCAGATAGAATTTTTGCAAATCCCCAAACCATCACAGGTTCCATCGGGGTTTTTGGAATTGTTCCTAATGTGCAGTCTTTCCTTGATCATAAATTGGGTATTACGGTTGATAGAGTTGAGACCCATCCTCATGCAGATTATTTTTCAATTCTAAAACCATTTGATGAGATGGAAATGCAAAAAATGAACGAGATGATTATTGGTATTTATGACGATTTTTTATTTCGAGTTTCTAAAGGTCGAGGAATGACCGTCGCACAAGTTGATAGTATTGCAAGAGGTAGAGTTTGGACTGGTTTTGAGGCCAAGAAAATTGGACTGGTTGATGAATTGGGAGGATTAACTGAAGCCATCAAATTTGCTAAGCAGAAGGCTGGAATGGGTGAGGATGCAAAAATTAAATCATTGCCCAAAATGGAGGATCCATTCACGGAATTGTTAGGAGGAGTGGCCGAGGCAAAACAAGATATTTTACTCAAAGAACTGGCCGGCGAAAACTATCCTGCATATAAACAATTGCGACAATTGGTTGCCCACCCTGGAGTATACACGCGATTACCCTTTTCACTAGACATTAAATAAATGGATTTACAGAAAAAGACAATGGAAGAATTGAATCGGAAAGAGGTTTCCGAGTTCAAGTCCATGTCCAAATTTCCTTTGGTAATTATTTTGGATCAAGTTCGGAGTGGATTAAATGTAGGCAGTGTTTTTAGAACGGCAGATGCATTTGCGCTGGAAGCTATCGTTTGCGTTGGTTATACCCCAATACCGCCTCACAGAGAAATACTCAAAACAGCACTTGGCTCGTGTGATTCAGTGTCATGGCAATATTTTGAAACGATAGAACAGGCTATTTCATTCTGGAGAAACAAGCACTACAAGATATGGGCATTGGAACAAACCAAAGGCAGTATTCCTATGGATCAAATGGAGATAAATGGTGATCCTACTGTTTTGATTTTAGGAAATGAAGTTACCGGAGTTAGTGATGAGGCTTTACAACTTTGTGATGGGTGTTGGGAAATTACACAATACGGGACGAAGCATTCGTTAAATGTTGCCGTCAGTGCAGGAATGGCCATATATCAGTGGGTGCAGAAATCAATACATGGGCAACAAAAGAGTTTCTAAGTCTAATTTACCCTCTAAAGTTTGCCCCGTTTGCGAACGACCATTTGATTGGAGGAAGAAATGGGAGAGGGATTGGGAACATGTAATTTATTGCAGCGAGCGTTGCAGAAGATCGAACAAAAAGAAACAATAATTAAGTTGTCGAAAGTTTTTTGATTGTTCAATGTTGATGTTGACATTTGGTCTTAATTTCGCCGCAATGATCAAAAGTTCCTTTATCAAAGATTTAGCTGTCTTATTTAAATTGAGATTATCTGCTCTTGTTATCGTGAGTTCAGTTACTGGATATGGTATGGCAGTGGATACATGGAACTTCAATGAACTCATGTTTTTGATAGTTGGTGGTATTTTATTGACGGCTGGAAGCAATGGCATGAATCAAGTTTGGGAAATCGAACTAGATAAGTTGATGCACAGAACGATGAATCGTCCATTGCCGCAAGATCGAATGACGTTGAGAATGGCCACCGTGATTTCTCTTCTAGTCGCAATTGTTGGAGTTGGATTATTGTGGAAAGGTCTGAATCTAGCCTCGGGTGTGCTTGGTTTGACAGCTTTTATATTGTACGTATTTGTCTATACACCGCTCAAAAGAATTTCCAGTATTGCGGTATTTGTAGGCGCAATCCCCGGAGCTATCCCACCCATGATTGGTTATTTGGCTCATACGGGACAGTTTAGTCTGGAGGCAGGAATATTATTTGCGGTTCAATTTATGTGGCAGTTTCCCCATTTTTGGGCGATCGCTTGGGTGCTTCAAGACGATTACTCCAGGGCCGGTTATAAATTATTGCCATTTGAGGAAGGTCGTTCCAAAAAGAGTGCATTTCAAATTTTGATCTATACATTTTTCCTAATCCCTGTATCGATGCTGCCATGGGCCATGCCAGTGGGAAATCCGATGATTGGGAGTTGGGCGATGTTAGTGGCTGTTGTCATGGGCTTATTGATGTCGTATTATGCTGTTTTGTTGTATCGAACTTGTGAGGTGAAAGATGCGAAAAAGTTGATGTTTGCCTCCTTTGTTTACTTGCCTGTTGTCCAAATTGTATACGTGATAAACCAATTATAAATGAAAAATATGAGTGAAAAAATGGATGTTTTTCAAGAAGCCACCTCAGAGGTGAAATTGAGAACAAAAAAAATGATGATGTGGTTAATCATCTTTGCAGTAGTAATGCTTTTCGGAGGTATTACCTCAGCATTGATTGTATTAAAAGGCAAGATCATGTGGATGCATGTTCAAGTTCCTCCGGTATTCTGGGGTAGCATAGCGGCTATAATTTTGTCGAGTTTGACTATGTGGATTGGAATTAAAAGTCTGCGTGAGGGCAATGTGAAGAAAAGTATGACCATGGTTCTTCTAACATTTGTGTTGGGAATAGTATTTACAATTTTCCAAACGCAAGGTTGGAATCAATTGTCAAGCAGAGGGATGGGTTACACGCAAACCATCAATGATAAAGGTATGACGGTCACCAAATGGAATCCTCTAGGTAAATTTACTGGGGAGTATGGAACAGACTATTGGATTGAATACCACGGTCAGCCATTGGTACTTTGGAATGGTCAATTCTTCGCAAATGATGATGCAAATCATGCAAGCCCAAAAACGACAGAGGTAATGTCAACATTTAATGCTTCTGGGGCATTAATCAGTGTTCTTGTTTATGTTCACATTCTTCATTTGGCATTGGGACTCATTTACCTTTTGGTTAATCTTAATAGATTGAGAATAGGAGTATTAAATCAAGAAAACTGGATGAGTTTGTACGCCAATGGCATGTACTGGCATTTTATGGGAATTCTTTGGACATACCTTTTTATGTTTATTTTTTATATCTATTAAATCAAATCAAAAAGCGATAATCAATTGCGATACACAATTAAATTTCAAATTCTCTTTTCGCTCGTTTGAGATTTATTGTTATCATTGCAACCGAAAACCATAAACCATGGCTGGACATACACAAAATTTAAGCAAAGAAGAACTTTGGGGTGGCAATGCCTCTCCTTTTGCCGTTTCCTATGGAAAGATGATGATGTGGTACTTTTTGGTATCTGATGCATTAACTTTTGGAGGATTATTAACTGCCTACGGCGTTATTCGCCACAGTAGCTCGGAACCATGGCCCGTTGGGGAACAGGTTTTCGAGGCTTTACCTGGTCTTCATGGGTCGTATCCCCTGATGTACGTGGCATTGATGACTTTTATTTTGATTATTTCGTCAGTAACGATGGTTTTGGCGGTTGAGGCTGGTCATCGTCGTGATAAGAAGGGTGTTATCAAGTGGTTGGGTTACACCATCATTGGTGGTTTCTTCTTCTTGGGCTCTCAAGCCTGGGAGTGGTCTCACTTTATCCACGGCTCTGGCGGAGGTTTTCAAATTAATAAATCCTTGACCGTTACAGGCGAATTGGACAATGGAGAAAAGGTTCAGATGACCTTGAGTTCTGGTTCTTGGGTAAATATGTCTTCAGATTTTGGACATGAGTACGAGCATGCTTTGGAAGGCGGACATGATGCTGCCCCAGCAGAAGATCATGGTCATGGCGCCCATGGTGCTCACGCAGAATCTCATCAAGCGGCAACACATGTCGATGTAAATTCTTTGAAACCCACTGAGTTGATCCTGAACAAATATGTTTTGGAGCACAGAGATGGTAAAGACATTCGCAAAGTGGTAGTGAAAGGTGAAGATTGTCAAAAGCTTTGGAATGCCAAAGCGGATGGCACATTGGCTTTTGGTGCCAACATGCACAAAAATGAATACGCAGTTCAGCAGCAATATGCGAACTTCTTCTTTTTCGTTACAGGATTTCATGGATTCCACGTTTTCTCGGGTGTTGTGATCAACATTATCGTTTGGTTCATGGCCTTAGGTGGAGAATTTGAAAGAAGAGGTCATTACGAAACTATCGAAAAGATTGGTTTGTACTGGCACTTTGTTGACTTGGTATGGGTATTCGTATTCACATTCTTCTATCTAATCTAAATTTTATTTGAGTCATGGAAAGAGACGACTTAATTGTAAATGACAGCTACGCGATTAACGCTACTCACACTGAGGAGGAAGGTAAATCGATCAGAAAGAAATTGTATGCTGTAACAGCTCTTTTAACTGCTATCACCATAGTTGAAGTATTCATGGGTGTTGCTTTTAAGAGAAACGGCACTTTTGCATGGGAAACCATCAAATTGTCTTTCTTGATTTTGACCTTAGTCAAAGCCGCATACATCGTATTAATATTTATGCATTTGGGCGATGAGAAAAAGAACTTGAAATATGTAATTTTGTTGCCATACGCTTTATTTATCATGTATTTGATATTTATTGGATTGTATGAGGGAGTGGCAATACAAGAGGCAAATTCTATTTGGAGATAATTTAAATGAATTCAAAGCATACAAGAAAGTACATCTTCCTAGGAGGTGTACTTTTTTTATTTCCGCTCGTTTGGGTTATTTTTTTTGGTGTCATGGGCACCCATCACTTTAGTACTTTACCCTATTTTGATGCAGCGCACATTGGGGGTGACACAGTTCCCAGTAATCATGTTGTTCAATTTGATCATCTAAAAAACGAATCTGGGCTAATTTATACTTCGGACTCTTTAAAAGGCAAAGTTTGGTTGGCTTGTTTCTACAGTTTGAAAGATCCCCGGTTGGCAAAAATTACGGAGCGTTTGCTCAATATTAATTTCAAGTACAGAGATGAGCCCGATATTAAGATCATTGTTTTTTCAACAGACACGACACCAATTTCTACTGATGAGGCCCAGAGTTATTTGTTTGCTTTAACCAAGTATAATGGCTTTTCAGGCAAGTGGAGAATTTTAAGCAATGTCGATTCTGTTCAAGAGGTGAATAAGGTTATGAAAGAGGCTTTTTTTATCAATGATTTATCGTCAGAGGCTAGATTTAGATTGGTAGATACACAGGGGCATGTGCGAGGTTTGTATGGCAATACTGAGTATCATATGCAGAGTATTATAGAGGATATTGCTTTATTAAAAAAAGAAGTAGATGTTGCTCGATATAATGAAAGGCATAAAAATGACTAGATTGGTTTATTTGTTTTTATTGACAACCTTTTTTTTTACAATCTCTTCATGTCAGAATGATTGTAAATTGCCCTATTTGGGAACGCATGAGGTGGTAGCTGATGATACAATTTATTACACAATTCCCAAGTTTTATGGATGGAAGGATCAAGAAGGTAACGCATTGGATTTTCAGCGCGTGGAGGGTAAAATATTTGTAGCTGAGTTTTTTTTTAGTCAATGTAAGAGCATATGTCCAATCATGACTTCACAAATGGCTCGAATTCAGGATGAAATAAAGAAAAATAATTGGCAGTCTAGAGTTGGATTGTTGTCGCATACGGTAGACCCATTGCATGATCAGCCGGAGATTTTGAAATCATATGCAAGGTCACACGGTGCTGATTTTTCTATCTGGACATTTGCTAATGCGGATACTGCAATTTATGAAATGGCGCAAAAGGGTTATTTATTAAGTGCATTTCCATCAGATAGTGCGGACGGAGGATTTTTTCACACTGATCAATTGACATTAGTGGATTCATTTTTTAGAATTCGAGGTTATTATGATGGGACTTCGACAAAGGATGTTGATCAATTGATTAAAGATTTGAAGTGTTTAATGGTCGAACAATATTAAATTTGGGCTTATGTTAACACCACAGATTAAAAAGAATGATGCCAAAGCTAAAGCTTTGATATATTCAGTTTCAGCAATTGTATTTATTGCAGTTGTAGCTTTAAAATACATCAAATTGGATGTTGATTTGCCTTTTAATAAGCATCTGTTTGCTGATATTAACGCGGTGATCAATGGATCGGTCTCTATTATTTTACTTCTGGCTCTTTGGCAGATTAAAGAAAAAAATTACCGAGCGCACAAGAATTTGATGATGACGGCAATGGTTTTATCTATAGGCTTTTTGTTATCGTATATCGGTCATCATGTTTTTACTGGTGAGACACATTATGATGGAGAATTCAAGGTGTTTTACTACTTAGTTTTGATAACGCATATTGTATTGGCTGCGGTGATTTTGCCATTTATTTTGTTCAGTGCATACCGAGCGCTTGTGGGAGAGTACAATTCACATAAGCGATTGGCTAAGTGGACTTGGCCCATTTGGTTTTATGTTGCGGTTACAGGTGTTGTTGTTTATTTGATGATTAGTCCTTACTACCAATGAAAACGATTGTTTCTTTTGTTTTTTTTATACTTGTTTCATTCTCTACGATTGCACAGTGTGCAATGTGCAGACAGACCGCAGAGCAAGCATCTCAAAATAACTCCGGTATAGCGGAGGGATTGAATACAGGTATTGTGTATCTCATGATAATGCCTTACCTTTTGTTCCTAATTGGAGGTCTGGTTTTTTTTAGAAAGAAAATCGCTTCTTTTTTTAAAAATTGAGGATATGAGAATTCTATTCACGCTTTTGTTTCTTCATGTAGTTGTGGCATTGGCTCAGCCTCGCTTTGTCAAAGAACGCGCTGATTACAATGGTGAGGAAGCAATGATGCCATTTGTATTTGAGGCAAGAGGGGAAGGGAATTCAAGTTTAAATCCAACATGTCGATTGTCTGGACGATTAGATACTGGTGAATTGGAGGTTTTCCAATTGGATCAACAAAATGTTGCGGCTTATCCGTATCGAGAGTTGAAAGGTTCATTGCTGACCCCCGGTTATCTTCCGGATTACTTTGCTTTTTTCCCAATGGATTTATCTGTTGCTAAATATGAAGCCCAAATGATACCATTGCAGGAGGGAGCTGTATTTGTTGCACAGGGAATTGTTTTTCTTGGAGACAATACCAATATTTATTTTTCTTCTGCAGATGCTTTACAATCGTTGTTAACTTTCATGAATATGAATCCAACCGTTCGGATAAGAATCATTGGTCATGTTAATGCTCCCGCTGAAAGTAAATTAAGCGATTCTCAGTTGATGACTCTGGCTAAAAAGCGAGCTGAGGGAATTCAAGATTACTTGATTAGTCACGGTGTTTCCAAGCATAGAATTAGTATCATGGGTCGCGGAAAAGAAGGGGTGAAGTATGCCAATCCACAATCAGAAACGGAGTTAGAATACAACAGAAGAGTAGAGGTTGAGATTGTTGGTTTTTAATCGTGAAGAATTGATAATTTTCTTTAGATAGGGTCCAAACTTCACAAGCAAGGCCTACTTTCGCGGTATGCATAAATGCTCATTTCGATTATTATTTTTATTCACATTAGCATTCTCTGGCTTTCACACTGAGCTGGATGCTCAATCTTGGACCTTAGAGAAATGTATTCAAACAGCTTGGGAAAATAATATTCAATTGCAACAAGCAGCATTGAATGAAAGCCAAGTTGCACTAAACACTGAAACGTCTTTGGGCGCAATGCTGCCTAATTTGAATGCTCAAGGTTCACATGGATATAATTGGGGGCAGCGTATTGACCCTTTTACCAATAGTTTCGCTTCTGAGAGAATTCGAAGCAATAGTTTTGGAATATCAAGTTCGATAGACCTTTTTACTGGAGGACAAAATTGGTCTAATTACCAAAAAAGTCTTCAAGATAAAGATGCTGCCCATTGGAATTTAGAAAGTACAAGGAACCAGGTGGCTCTCCAAACAGCTAATGCCTTCCTTACAATGGTGTTAAATTCAGAATTAGAAAAGATTGCCTATAATACCCAAGCCACTTCTCAATCGAATCTGGATAGATTGAAAAAGCAATTGTCCTTGGGTGTAATCAATGAGGGAGTTGTTGCAGAAATGGAAGCGCAATTCATGTCCGATCAAGCTAGTTGGATTATCGCGCAAAATAATTTTGAATTGTCTAAATTGAGCTTAGTTCAATTGTTGATGTTAAGCGCCGACGAGGCAAGAACGTTTGAATTAACATTTCCGGATATTCAATTGTTTCAGGTTGATGTCCCCCTTCCACCAAAGTCACTTGTTCTATCTACAGCACTTCAAGATCAAGCAAGTATTAAATCCGCCTTGTCAAGTTTGTCTGCTGCTCAATGGAGTGTGCGAGCTTCAAAGGGAGCAGTGTTGCCTCGTGTTTCTGCTTCCATGTCATATGGATCAGGATACTCGGGGGCGGCAAAAGTATTAAATGGCTCAGGCAGCGTTGTAAGCTTTCCCATTGGTACGGTAGGTACAACCAATGATTGGGTTTATTCTTTGCCGCAAACCGTGTACACAGCAGACGATTATCAAGTTAAACCTTTTCAGAATCAATTAAGAGATAATGTCAATCGTTCTTTTTTTGTTTCGATGTCCATGCCTCTTTTCAATGGTTTTCAGACACATGCACAGATTCAGCGAGCAAAAATTAATAAAGAAAATGCTGACTTGAATTATCAACTAGCAAAGCAAAGATTAATTGTTGATGTGGAGAATGCTTATGTGAATGCTGAGGCTGCGTCCAAATCTTATCAGGCTCAAGAGCTAAGCTTGGTATCAAATGAGAAAGCATATGCCTTGGCTTTAGCAAAATTTGAAAATGGAGTTTTAAATGCAACGGAAATGACCAATGCCCGAAACAGATTAGATATCGCCAGAGCTCAATATATCAGAGCTCGTTTGGATTTGATATTTAAGCGCAATGTTATTCAATTTTATATGAACCAACCTATTCAATTGCAGCCATGATGAAAAACAAGAAAAGAAGAAATATTATTATAGCTGTACTCACACTTGTAGCAGTTTTGGTTATTTGGAAGTTGTCACAAGGTGGTCAAAAAAGATTGGTTCAGGCAGAATCTCCTGCTTTCAGAGATATCGTAGAGCGGGTAAGTGCAAGTGGAAAAGTTCAGCCGGCCTCAGAGGTGAAAATTCAAAGTGATGTAAGTGGTCAAATAGTTGAATTACCCGTAAAAGAGGGCGATCATGTGAAGAAGGGTCAGTTGTTGGTTAGAATCAATCCAGATTTATACACCTCTGCTTTACAAAGAGCTGAAGCAACATGGAATTCAGCCAAGAGCAATTGGAGCAGTGCTAAAGCAAGGTTGGCACAAGCTCAGGCACAACTAAAAATGCAGGAGTTAACTTTCAAGCGCAATGAGAAATTGTTATTGGAAAAAGTTATTTCGCAAGCGGAAATGGACAATTCGAGATCGTCATATGAAACTTCATTGGCCGAAGTTACTGCGGCTCAAGAAAGTATCAAGAGTGCGGAATTTAGCATAGCAAGTGCGGAAGCGGGAAAGACAGAAGCTGCGGATAATTTAAAACGTACAACCATTGTCGCACCAATCGATGGCACGGTGACAGCTTTAACCAAAGAAGTGGGAGAAGCGGTCTTGGGGAATAACATGACCAGTGGGGATGTGATTATGAAAATTTCTGGTCTTGCCCAAATGGAGGTTGATGTTGAAGTAAATGAAAGTGATATCGTACATGTTCAAATTGGGGATACGGCAATTGTGACTGTGGATGCATTCAGAAATGAAAAGTTCAAAGGTCTTGTTACCGAAATCGGCAATACAGCATTGAATTTAATGACAACAACACCGGGCGCGTCCAGTTCACAGGTTACCAATTTCTCTGTTAAAGTGAGTATCCTTCCATCCTCTTATGCTCATTTGATGAAAGGTGAAGTTGATGCTCCGTTTAGACCAGGAATGACCGCTACAGTGGATATTGAAACTGAAAAAATAAAGCACGTTTTATCGATACCTATTAAAAGTGTTACCATGAGACCTGACTCAAGTTCTGGTGGAGAGAGCAAAACTTGTGTTTTTGTTTTTAATGAAAATGAAAAGAAAGCCAGGTTGAAGTTTCTCAAAACAGGTATACAGGATGATCAATTTATTCACGTGCCCAGTGGTCTCAATGAGCAGGATAAAATAATTACAGGACCTTACGATGAGATAGCCAAAATGTTAAATGATGGCGATGTTGTGGAAATAGGAGAGGCTTCGAAAGAAGGAAATGAGTAGATATGTATTTAGGAATTGAGACATCTTCGAAGAACTGCAGCGTTGTTTTGTGGGACAACTTGGGAAATGTATGGTTTGACGAGCAGGACACTGATTCCTTTGTTCATGCAGAACATTTGCATCAAATGATTGAAGAATTGTTAAGAACTGCCCGTGTAGAATTTAATCAATTGAAGCATGTAGTTGTGGGACGCGGTCCCGGATCTTATACAGGGTTAAGAATTGGAGTCTCATGCGCCAAGGGGATATCGTTTTCATTGGGCATCCCATTGTACTCCATCTCATCTTTGATGCTGATGGGGATTGCTGGTGAAATATTAAATGAAAAGCGCGATGTTCTATTGGTTATGGATGCCAGACGGAACGAAGTTTTTGGTGCGTGGTTTCAAGCTGGAATTATGGAGGCCCCTGCTCCAATTGTTTTTGATGCTCAGACTTTGGATGGAAAGGACTCCTCCGTATTGATATTAGGAGAAAATGCGTCCAAGCTAATTCCTTTTTTAAGAGAAGAAGACGAAACAATGGATATGTTACCTTCTGCCAAAAGCATGTCAAACAGTATGGCAGAATCCTGGATGAGGGAAGAGGATTTGGCTTATTTCGAGCCCCAATATGTCAAAGCTTTTGTACCTACTTTACCTAAAAGAGCATGAGATACAAATTATTTCTTTTAGTCATGGGCTTTCTGCTAACGCTGAGTTGTAATCGTTGCAAAGATGGTCAGTTGTATCCAGAAGTAAATTTTGGTTTCACAATAAATATCAATGAACCAGCATATTTTGACCTTTCAGTGCCAACGGGTTGGTTGTATTATCATGGCGGAACGGTTAAATTAATTCTTTACAGAAATACGCAAGATGAATTTACGATTTACGATGCCAGAAGTACGTACAATCCGGAGGAACCTTGTATTTGTACAGTGAGTGACGATAATACGTTTATCGAAGATCCTTGTAGTGATTCTCAATGGCTGTTGACCGACGGAAGCGTTGTGCATGGTCCGGCCAGTCAAAATCTTTTGACATACGATTATAGTTTTGACTCCTCCACAGGGGTATTGTATTTTTACAATTGATGAAAATACTTGTAACTATTTTTTTGCTTTTGGGTAGTAATGTATTTATGACCTTGGCTTGGTATGGTCATCTGAAGTTTAAAGAATTTGATTGGTCAAGATCTTGGGGATTGTGGACGATTATTCTGGTGAGCTGGGGATTGGCTTTGTTTGAGTATTTCCTCCAAGTTCCGGCCAATCGCATTGGATCAAAGGAGTATGGGGGGCCGTTGGACTTGTTTCAATTAAAAATCTTGCAGGAGGTAATCTCACTTTTCGTTTTTACCGCAATGGCCTTGGTGATGTTTAAATCGGAAACTTTGAAATGGAATCATGCTGCAGCTATGATTTGTA
>JACCDM011138208.1_pt1 | contig 36631 bp, 34 predicted proteins | sample 7445851 | NCBI WGS metagenome assembly JACCDM01 (sample SAMN15323438, study PRJNA562643) | freshwater metagenome | isolation source: river surface water | place: USA:Blue River Watershed | collected 2017-08-16
GCTACGGATGCGGTTCAAGTTACCGTAAATCAAGCTCCAACGGTGGCGTTTACTGCCGATAAAATCATAATCTGCGAGGGTAATACAGTGGTGTTTACAAGTACATCTTCTGCTTCAACCAATTGTGCGTGGCAAGTAGAAGGAATGAATGCTATGAATGGTTGTGGACCGATCAGTGTAGTATTCCCTTATGCAGGAATGTTTGATGTCACCTTAACGGTAACCGACAACATTGGTTGTCAAAATAGTTTGACCCAAACCGATATGATCGAAGTCGTAGCGAATCCGATTGCTGATTTTTCAATGAATAATAGTCAGTTATCGAGTTCGAATCCGACTGTGCAATTTACCAATCAATCGGTCAATGCATCACACTACGAGTGGATTTTTGGGGATGGAGTCGGTTTTTCGACCGATGTAAATCCGCTTTATAAATATGCTGATGACGCTACAGGCTCTTATACTATTACCTTAGTGGCGCATAATGCCTTAGGATGTACAGATACCATTCGAAGAGGGGTGCATGTTTTGGAGGATTTAATTTACTATGTTCCAAATACGTTTACTCCAGATGATGATGAACATAATCAAGGATTTACACCCGTATTTACGCAAGGTTTTGATCCATACAATTATCATTTAATGATTTATGATCGTTGGGGAGAATTGATTTTTGAAAGTTTTGATTCAAATACCGGATGGGATGGTACCTATGGCGGTGTACTCTGTCAACAAGGCATGTATACTTGGAAAATAGAATTTAAAATCAAAGATAATGACGAGCGAAAAGTGGCTGTAGGTCACGTTAATTTACTCCGATAAATGATTTTGAATAAACGTTAACATTTGATGAGTCGCCCTAGCACGGTGACTCATTTTGTTTTTGGTTACGATATCCATTTCAGCAAATGTTAATGGCTGGTCTTCTGGGATAAAAATAGGGTCATACCCAAAACCTTGGTTCCCTTTTTTAATTTCCCCCATTTTTCCTTTTACGATTCCCTCAAAAGTATGTAATTCTTCTTTCCAAAAAAGGGCAATCACGGTTCTAAACTGCGCTGCTCTATTTTCTTGACCTTTCAATTTGTCAAGTACCAAGTTCATATTTAAATCATCGTTTTTGGCAAGTCCTGCGTACCTAGCAGAATACACTCCTGGCTCACCATTCAATGCTTCAATCTCTAATCCTGTATCGTCGGCAAAGCACGAAAGCTGAAATTTATCATATATATACCGTGCTTTAAGTATGGCATTTTCCTCCAAGGTTTGACCTGTCTCTGGTATTTCTTCGAAACATCCTACTTCTTCTAAAGTTACTATTTCAATGCCTTTTGGCATTAATTTTTGTAGCTCTAACGCTTTGTTTTTGTTGTGGGTTGCAAAAATGATTTTCATAGGAATGTTTTTACAAAGGTATCAATTTTATCATTTTTAGTTATTTTTGAGGAAATTAACAATGTATGAAATATTTTATCCTTTCCATTTTTTCCCTTTTTAGCACGTTTCAATTCTTCCTTGCTGAGGAAGGTATGCTTATTCCATCCCTTATTTCCGCTTTTGAATCAGACATGAAAGCCAAGGGAATGAAATTGAGTGCGAAAGACATATATGATGTGAATCACGCCAGTATAAAAGATGCTATTATGCATTTCGGAGGAGGATGTACTGCTGAAATCGTTTCTTCAAAAGGATTGTTATTAACCAATCATCATTGTGGCTACGGGCAAATTCAAGCGCATTCATCATTAGAGAAAGATTATTTAAAAAATGGATTCTGGGCAAAATCATTAGCAGAAGAACTTCCAAACCCTGGATTAACAGCTTCTCGCATGGTTCGAATCGAGGATGTGACTTCATCAGTTTTCTTCGGAATTTCAGCCTCTGATTCTGAAATGGATAAATCTAAAAAAATACAGGCGAATATCGCCAAGTTAATTGAAGATGCAAAAATTGGCAATAATTATGAAGCGGAGATAGATCCATTCAACTATGGGAATGACTATTACATGATTGTGAAAGAGATTTTCAAAGATGTTCGTTTAGTAGGTACACCACCTAATTCGATTGGTAAATTTGGAGGGGATACCGACAATTGGGTTTGGCCACGTCATACCGGTGATTTTTCCGTGTTTAGAATCTATGCTTCTGCTGGCAATACTCCCGCAGAATATTCAAAAGATAACGTACCTTATTCGCCGTTGCATTATTTGCCGATTTCGTTTAAAGACCGTAAGAAAAATGATTTCACCATGGTATATGGCTTTCCAGGTCAAACTGAACAACATGTTTCTTCTGCTTACTTGCAATTTATCATCGAAAAGGAAAGACCCGCAAGGATTCTGATGCGTCAAAAGTCATTAAGTGTTATTGATGCAGGAATGCGTTCATCTGATGCCATCCGTATTCAGTATTCTGCGAAGCAAGCACGTATCGCAAACGCTTATAAAAAGTGGATTGGTCAAATCGATGGATTAAAAAATTTAGGAGCAGTTCAAATTAAAAAAAATCAAGAAAGTGCTTACAATAAGCAAGCGTTAACCAATGATTCGTGGAATCAAAAATATGGGAAGATCATACCTTCGTTGAATGCATTGGTAGAAAGTAAGGTACAGTATGAGTTTCAATATGCCATGGGTATTGAGTACTTTTTTGTAGGACCTGAATTTTTCAAGTTAATCAAAGGATTGGAAGATGTATCTCGAAATGCCTTAAAATACGAGTCTGAGGGGGTTTTTAAATCTAAGATTGAAACCTTAAAAACAAATGCGAAAGGCTTTTTTAAAGATTACAATTCAGGAATTGACCAACAGATATTTGAATTGTTAACGGAAGAATATCTTAAGCAAATCAATAAAGAGGATTTAAAAGCATTTGCAGGAGATATGAAGTCGTTGAGTAAAAAATTATATACGAAATCTGCGTTAACATCAGAGGACCGTTACATGGCCTTTTTAGATAAATTGAAAGCTAAAACGGCTTTGAAACAATTCAATAAAGATGCGGGTGTTTTCTTTTATCAACACTTGATGAATGATTTTCGAACCAACGTTGTGGGTCAATATCAAAGTTTTACCGCGGAAATGACTGGTTTATTAAAGACGTTTGTGGCAGGAAAATACGAAATGTTTCCAGATGCAAAACATTGGCCAGATGCTAACAGCACACTGCGTATTACTTACGGACAATTGGAAGGTTCAGCGCCAACGGATGGGATGGAATATACGGAACATACCACCATCGATGGATTAATCGCAAAACATCACACAGGTAACCCAGACTTTGAGTTATTACCACGCATGTTGGAGTTATATGAAAAGAAGGATTATGGAGATTATGGTCAAGACGGTTCACTTTGGGTTTGTTTTACAGGGTCTAATCACACCACAGGTGGGAACTCAGGCTCTCCTTGTTTGGATGAAAATGGCCATTTGATGGGATTAAATTTTGATCGTACTTGGGAAAGCACCATGAGTGATTACATGTTTGATCCTAATCGATGCAGAAACATTGTTGTGGACATTCGTTATGTGTTATGGGTAATGGATAAGTATTCCGGAGCAAAGCATTTGGTTGATGAAATGACCTTGGTGAAAAACTAATGAAACCAGCTATACTTCTGCTTCATGGTGCTTTAGGTTCAAGAGATCAGTTTATTGGGTTGCAGGATGCATTAGAACAAGATTTTGACGTCCACCGCATTAATTTTCGTGGCCATGGTGGACGAATCTTGCCAGAACATTATCGATTAGATGATTTTATAGAAGATGTTTTGTTTTACATACAAGCTGAGAAATTGCAAAAAGTTTATTTGTTCGGCTTCAGTATGGGAGGCTTTGTGGGACTAGCGTTCATGAAAAAATATCCTGATAAAATTTTAGGGTTAATTACTTTGGGTACAAAATGGCATTGGGATGCTGAAGTGGCCGCCAAGGAAACGAAGATGCTCGATCCACTTAAAATCAAAGAGAAAGTTCCTGCTTATGCCGATTACCTAGCGAAATTACACCGTCCAAATTCCTGGGAAGAAGTGCTTTGGCGAACCAAGCATTTCATGACCCAATTGGGTAGTCAAAAACAATTTCATGTTCAAGGGTTAAATGCGCTCAACCATCCCGTTTATATTTTTCGAGGTGATTTGGATCAAATGGTCTCGGATGAGGAGGGACAATACATCTGTAGTCAATTATCGAATGGCCATTACGAAGTACTTCCAACCATTGCTCACCCGATAGAGAAAGTAGATGTTAATTTCCTCGCCGAATTAATCAAAGATCAGTTTATTGCTTAATAATCTTCTCTAAATAAACGTTTTCATCGATGGTAACTTTTAATAAATAAGTACCACGTTCAATTCCGTCCAAATTAAGATCCATAACTTGTTTGGTCAGCGGTTTGTTCATCAGGATAGATCCTTGCATATTGATCAATTGGAGCGAAGCATTACCATCTTTTATTACGTCTTTCATTAAAATTTGCAAATTTTGTTGAGTTGGGTTTGGAAAAACCACAAGACGTTCTTGCTGCTCACAATTTACATCTATGGTTTTTAAAATATTGATTCTTCCATCAAAATCATATTGTAACAAACGGTAGTACCCATTTTTTAAGGATGAAGTTTGATAACTGTAATGGCTCAATTCGCTGGTGGTTCCATGACCATCAATCGTTGCCTCATATTGGAATAGTTTGCCGTCTTCAGAATACTCAAGAATGAAGAAATCATTGTTTTTTTCATTTGAGGTTGACCAATTTAAATACAATTGATCCGCGCAATTCCAATCAAAATCAAATAATGAAACTGATAATGGAGTGCTGTTATAAGCGATGGCATGATGTGAAAACTCTGTATGATTAAATCTTTTCCCGTATCCATTCTGTATGCAAGAAACTGATCCATCAGTTGAAACAATACGTCCTGGTAAACTTAAACCAGGGATAGGCAAATCATAGGTACTCCAAGGTGGACATTGGCCCGTCATGTTTTCTGGTCTTTTTATGGTAAAAAATGCATTGTCTGTTAATCCAGAAAATCCTTGAATATACAATCTTGTGTTATAATCAACTGAAGAAGCAGTGGAGGAAGGGACAGATAACCAATAGCCTTCAGGATGAATACCATCTAATAATTCCCCAAATTGGGTTGCTGTTAATTGTCCAACACATTCATCATCAATGGGATGATAAAAACGAACTGCTAAATCTTGTGTTGCAACACCCATATTATTTACTTCGAACGAAATTCTTCTATGTTTGTCTGATGAAGATGAGGAACTCGTACTAATTGCATCGGCACATGTTGCCGGAGTGCTCCATGTTGTCATGTTTACATATCCCACAGGGAAGTCAAATGTTTTTCCAATTGCAACTTTTCTTTTTAAAAATCCAGAAACATAACTTGTATTGGATAATGAACCTGTTGTGTTGTGTCGTACAGATAAAGAATCACTTGTTTGAACATAAATATGGCTTTGTTCGGAATCGGAAGTTCTAAAAATACCCTTTTTCAAGTGTAATGAATCCATTGTAATCCTAGAATAGTCGACATAAACGACATCTTCCCTATTAATGGTCAATGATTTCAAAGTTGCTACTCCTAAAGTGGAACTAGACATTCTTAATTGTGGGTTTAAGGTCTCAACATTCGCAACTCCAAATGAGTTAATAAGGTGTGTGGTCATTCCAGGACTAACAAGACTATTGGTAGATAATTTACCTCTAAATTCTATTCTTGCATTTGCATCTCCAACAATATATTTGCTGTTTGAATAGGAAATTGTACCTATAATATTTAGTTTTTGTCCATTCAAGGTTAAATTTCCACCAGAAAGTTTTAGAGTTCCTCTTACATAGGTTTCTTTAATTAAAGTTACAGGAGTATTGATTTCTAAATCATAATAATAATACCTAGACCATAATGAATTTAAAGCAATATTTGCTCCCCCATAATATTCAACCGTTCCACCATAATCTGCATTAGAGCCAAAAAAACGATTTGCAAAGGTAGTAGGCACTGTCAAATCATGTGATGGTAAAAAAGCCGTTTGTGTACGTATTCTTCCTGTTGAGGTATTATTTGTAACCACCACATTTCCTAATTTTACATTACCTTGATTTGATGAGGTCATTGAATTTTTACAATCCAGGGTGCCATCAATTGTACTTGCTAGAGTACCAATTAATCCAGCGTCAGATAATTTAGCATTTGTGGAATTAATATTAATAACACCACCTAATTTTAAATTTAAACCAGTAGATAGATTTGTCCTTGCCAATTCCCCATTTCCAGCAATGTTAATTACCCCACCATTCTCAACAACAATGGAGGAAACTTTTAATTGACCGCCATTTATATTTACCACTCCACCAGAACAAACAGTTAATGTGGCCCCGTCAAAGTTTGAATTACCTGCGTTAACATTTAATGTACCTGACACAGAAATAATAGTCGCACTTGAGGAATTACCATTTAGCACACCATTTAAGGTTAATGTTCCACCGGAATTGATTAGAACATTTTTTGACAAACATGCAACAGTTGGTGATGCAGGAACTGTAACTGAATGTCCATTTAATATTGTTTCACATCTATTTCCTAAAATAGCTCCGGTCCAACCAGTTGAAATAATACCAGACCAAGTTGAATAGATGTCCCAATTCCCACTAGCCCCTGAATTTTGGGCAGTTACACCACCACAAGTTGGACATTGTCCTAATAAGGTGTTCGAGAATAAAATCAAAAAAAAGAAAAAGCGTAATTTCATCTGAAAAATTTAAAAAATTATTTCAGGAAGTCGCAATTGAAGTAGGTGTTTAATTTGTCTTAAAATTAATAAAAAAAATAAAAAAAATAATTTTAAATAAATTATTTTACAAAATACTGAGGACTAGTTTCTTCCACTTCTTTTAAGAAATTTTTAATTTCTTGTTCATTTTCTTTTTTCAATACCAATAACATATGATCACTTTCCACGATGATCGAATCGGAAATACCATCCACAACGACCAGTTTATCATGAGGAACATTCACAATGCAATTATGACAATTGAACAAATGTGCATTTTCTCCAATGATGGAATTTAAATTACTGTCGTGTTTAAGGTGATTGGTTAACGATCCCCAAGTGCCTAAATCGCTCCAGTCAAAATCCGACAAAACGACAACTGCATTTTGGGTATGCTCCATGACAGCAAAATCGATGGAAATGTCTTCGCAATCCTGAAAACAACGATCGATAAAATCTTGTTCGTTTGGCGTATTGTAAGCGGTTAAATCACTTGAAAATAACTGGTGTAAGTTGGGTTGAAATTCTTGAAGGGCATGTAAAATGGTTTTTGCTTTCCATACAAAAATCCCTGAATTCCAATAAAAATTGCCTTTTAATAAAAATAATTCAGCGACCTCTAAATTTGGCTTCTCTCTAAATTGAATGATAGGGGTTACTTCTCCTGCTTGTTTTTTAATATGTGCGTCGAATTCTATATATCCGTATCCTGTATCAGGTCGAGTTGGCTTGATTCCAATGGTTACAATTTGTTCGCCAGTTTGCGCATTTTCAATGGCTTTTTCAATGATATTTTGAAAACGATCTTGTTGCAAAATAAGATGATCGGAAGGGGAGATGACCAAGTTGGCATCCGGGTTCATGGCATAAATTTTGGATGCCGCATAAGCGATACATGGTGCCGTATTTTTACGCATAGGTTCTGTAAGAATTTGATCAGGTCTAAGCTCTGGCAATTGCTCTTGAACAATCGATGCGTAATCTTTATTGGTTAGAATATATATATTTTCTTTTGGAGAAATAGATAACAACCTTTCGTATGTCATTTGAATGAGCGTCTTACCGATACCTAAAATATCCAAAAATTGTTTAGGTTTTGAAGGGGTTGAAATAGGCCAGAATCGGCTACCAACGCCACCCGCCATGATGATACAATAGTTATTTTCCATTTAATTTATGTTAAGGGTGTTACTTTCGCCAAAGCATTCACTAAAAATTTGCGTTTGGTTGAAAGTTCTTCACAAAGATATCGTTTTCTTCTCAATTCTCCTTTCAAAAACGTTTTTCCTTGTAATTTAAAACTGCTATGCATGGGCAAAAGTTCTAAATGCCTTTCTTCATTGTTTTCAGGGTCATACCGATGCAGGGCTCGACTTAATTGGTGATCTGAACAAGAGGATGCTTTGGTAGAAACCATCGATTGAATAAGCGCATTTTCCAAATCTTTAGGTAAAATCTTTAGGTCAAAAATCGGCATCCATAGTTTTCGATAATGATTTTTCCATTCCTCTCCATGGGGTAAAACCCGGTGTTGATGCTCCAAATAATTTGTTAAATGAGCGAATTCATGAATGGTTGTCACTAAAAAAGCGTATCGATTTAAATTGCCATTCACCGTAATTTGAAATTTGTTTTCTTCTGGTAAAACTCTAAAATCGCCTAGTTTAGTGCTACGCGGTTTGACTATTTTAAAACGAACTGGGTATTTTGCGAAAAGGGAAAGGATATAGTCAACACTACCTTCGGGTAGAAATTGTGCAAAAGATTTTCGCACCTCTTCTCTTTTTTGAAGCTTAGATTTAACCATACCCAAAGGTAAACATTTCAGAAATCCATTGAGTGGGTTTTGAAAGTAACTTTGAACACTTCATCGTTAACACCATCAATTTCCTAAAACACAACCGAAGTATGTAAAAAATAAATATTAATTTAGCAGCATCTTGAAAGTAATTGAAAACATAGGAAAATACATCTTGATGCTACGCGTGGTTTTTACGAAGCCTGAAAAGTGGAGCGTTTTTAGAAAAAGATTGTTTGATGAAATTGAAAATATCGGTATCAAATCGATTCCTATAGTTTCGTTAATGTCTGTTTTTATGGGAGGGGTAATCGCCCTGCAAACGGCTTCCAATATGGAGTCGCCATTCTTACCCGAATATACTGTGGGTTACATTACTCAATCGAGTACTATTTTGGAGTTTTCACCAACGATTTTGTCGCTTATTTTGGCCGGTAAAATTGGTTCGAATGTTACTTCAGAAATTGGAACGATGCGGGTAACCGAACAAATTGATGCCTTAGAGATTATGGGAGTTAATTCGCTGAATTATTTGGTACTTCCTAAAATTTGTGCAGCCATTTTATTTTTCCCGATTCTTGTCACCATTTCAATAGGCCTTTCTTTACTTGGAGGTTGGTTAGCCTTGATTTCTTCTGGCCTTGTTTCCACAGAAACGTATGTTCTTGGAATTCGATCTTTTTTTAAAGTTTATTTTGTGATTTACGCTTTGACGAAAACAGTGGCATTTGGATTTTTAATTGTCTCGATTGCTTCGTTCTATGGGTATTTTACCAAAGGAGGCGCTTTAGACGTAGGTAGAGCTTCAACAAGAGCTGTAGTCAACAGTAGTATTGCAATTTTAATTGCCAATTTCTTCCTCACTCAAATGATGTTGTTATAATGTTAGAAGTAAAAAATATTTATAAATCATTTGGGTCTAATGATGTATTGAAAGACATTACCCATTCTTTTGAAGAAGGGAAAGTGAATCTCATCATAGGGCAAAGTGGGCAAGGGAAATCAGTACTTGCAAAATGTTTGGTTGGTTTACTTGAGGCAGACAAAGGAGAAATTCTATACAACGGCCGTGATTTCACCAAGATGGGACGCATGGACCGTAAAGAAATTCGAACGGAATTGGGTATGTTGTTTCAAGGAGCAGCCTTATTTGATTCAATGACGGTAGAAGAGAATGTTATGTTTCCGCTTACCATGTTCTCTAAAATGACCAAAAAAGAAAAGCAAATGCGTGTCGACTTTTGCTTGGAAAGGGTGAATCTGAAAGGAAAAAATTTAGCCTATCCTTCAGAATGTTCAGGTGGTCAACAAAAAAGAATTGGTATTGCAAGAGCCATTTCAATGAATCCGAAGTACTTATTTTGCGATGAACCTAATTCAGGGCTTGATCCAAAAACAGCGATTGTAATTGATAGTTTGATTAAAGAAATTACTTACGAATTTAAAACCACCACTATCGTGATCACCCATGATATGAATAGTGTTATTGAAATTGGCGATACGATTCTGTTCATCAACGAGGGGAAAAATTGGTGGAGTGGTAATCGAAACACTATTTTAACCACGGAGAACGAAGCGGTGGTTAATTTCGTTTATGCTTCTGATTTTATGAAGGAGATTCGATCGACCATGCAAGAAAAAAGAAAGTAAGCTTAAAAATAAGCGATATATCCAAAGTGGATTTTCCCATCTCTCAGTAAAATCGGATTGCTAAATTGTTTTCCTAGCGCGTAAGAAACGCTGAACATCCCAATTTTTGTACCAAAAGAAACACCTAAGCCAAATCCATACGGCGTATCCTTGACGTATTTTTTAGCATTATTTTCATACATACCAAGGTTATAGAAAGCAAAAACATGAGAGTTCTGATCCAATAAAAAACGATACTCAATTGTGGAAATCATTTTGGTAGTTGCCATAAGTTCTTGTTCGTTAAAACCCCTTAAAGAATTTAGTCCACCAAATCGATAACTTTCATTTTCATAGATGGTAGGCGCATAATACGATTCGAAATCTAGAGCTAGTCTAATGACATGTCTGCGGGTAATCGGAAGGAACTTTTGAAGGTTTATATTGATTTTATAGGTGGTTGATTTTACCTTGGGCAATGTGTCGTTGATTTTGCTATTTCTCAATCCAAACGAAAGATCGGTTTCCAATTGAAATCCATTAGATGGGTTTGGCAAATAATCTAAGGTTTGATAGACGTAGCCGATACCATAATTTGTCGCATTAAGGTTTGCTAAATTCGAAAAACTGGTATTATTTTTCGCACCTCCTAAGGTATTTGAACTGTAATATTGAAAAAAGACCTTAAGGTAATTCGAAGTACTCAAATAATAATTCACCCCAATACTGGATTTCAATTCTAAAAAGGTAGTGTCTCGCTTAAATAGAGCAAAGCGCGCATCAATTCCAAAAGGAGATTTAAACAGGTAAGGATAAATCAAATGCGTGTTTAGCGATTGCGTTTGAGCTTGAATACTTTTCCAATCAATACTCAAAAACTCCCCTTTTTTCAGCACATTTTGTAAGCGAAGTGTTAATTCTCCGGTCAGATTTATTTTTTCCGTAATTGGGTTGGGTTGAAGTCCTAAAATACCGTTGGCCGAAGAGGATGGACTCCCTTTGAGGTATAAAAACAATTCTACACCATCCGGAGTGAATACCACTTCATGCGGTTTTATTTCATTTAAATAGGCGACTTGTTTTATTTTATTTGAAATTTTGATCAAATGGTCTTCGTGATACACATCGCCTTCTTTGATTTGAATCAATCCTGAAATGAAACTTTTGCTAATCGATGAATCGCCTAGAATATGGATTTTTGAAAAATGCATGTATGGACCCTTGTTCACTTTAAGGGTTGCCGTTGATTTTTCTGCGTCAAGTTGGATGTTGATGAATTGAATGGTAACGAAAGGGTAACCATGATTTAAATAAGCAAATTGAATGGATTTGATCAGTTGGGCTATCTCTCTCGGATTCATTTCGGATTTTAGGAGTAGCTTTTGTTTTAAGAAGGCATGTTTACCTAAAAAGCTAAAAGTTTGAGGATCCACTGAAACTTGTAAGTGCTTGAATTTTTCACCAAGATGGATTTGGGCGTACCCGTTTTTTGACTGTAATTTAGTAGAATCAATCGAGACCCCTAGATAACCTTTTCGGAGGTAGAAAATACGCTCATTTTTCAAATAATTCGATGCCTGTACACTATCTTTTACATATTTCAATTTTGATTTCACGAAATTATCTTGGTGATGTAAATCAATCTTTAATGCGTATTTATTTGATTGACCGAACGTTAGGTGGTATGCGAATAAACAAGAGAAAAAAAGAAGTAAACGCATATTTTTTTAGATATCGAATAATAAAAGTAGGAAATTATTTAGAATCTTAAAAAAAGAATTGTATATTCGTAATCTCTACACGTACAAACTTAAAATAATAGTAAATGAAAAAAATAATTGTGATGGCTATTTTGGGGGGCGTATTCTCTCTTTTAGTTGCTTCTTGTGGGTCTTCTGGAGGATCTGGTTGTGATGCTTATGGTTATAATGAAGTTGAAACCAATCAGGATTTAGCAACTAAATAATCAACAAAGAAATTGAAGCCATGAAAATGGCTTTTTTTTATGCCTTTTTGCGAAGTTCGAAGTTTTGACCTAAATATACTTTTCGGACTACTTCATCTGCTGCTAACTCTTCTGCCGTTCCCGATTTCAGGATGCTTCCTTCGAATAATAAATAAGCACGGTCAGTAATGCTTAATGTTTCTTGCACGTTATGGTCGGTAATTAAAATACCGATATTTTTTTTCCTTAAATCAGACACAATACTTTGAATATCTTCCACTGCAATGGGGTCAACACCGGCAAATGGCTCATCCAGCAATACAAATTTAGGATTGGTTGCCAAGGCTCTTGCAATTTCAGTTCTTCTTTTTTCCCCACCAGATAGACGGTTACCTAAATTTTTACGTACATGCGTCAAATGAAATTCTTCCAACAACTGTTCTAAACGCTCTTTTCGCTGCGGTTTAGTCAAATCGGTCATTTCTAAAATGGATAAAATATTATCTTCCACACTTAGTTTTCTGAAAACAGAAACCTCCTGAGGTAAATAGCCAATACCTAATTGTGAACGCTTGTACATCGGGTATTTTGTGATATTAATATCGTCCAAGAAAACATCGCCTTCATCTGGTTTAACTAAGCCTACAATCATGTAGAAGGAAGTTGTTTTTCCTGCTCCATTCGGACCCAAAAGTCCTACAATTTCGCCTTCATTTACTTCCACAGAAACCCCTTTAACAACGGCTCTTCCTTTGTATGTCTTCTGTATATTTGAGGTGTATAATTTCACTTTTTTTTGTGCAAAGTTAAAAATTAAATGCCCATCTTGCACGAATTCCTAAAGGATTCATACCCTCTTCTAGGTGGGTTACCCGATAAACCAAGTCAACTCTGAACATTTTAAAGATGTTTTCGATGCCTATATTCGCTTCAATATAGGGTAAATCACCGAATCTTTTGGTAAATGCTGGAATAAACATTTCTTGATTGTGTTTTTCTGAAACTGCCCCATACATCATCCTTCCGGATGTGACTAAACGCCATTTTAATTTCCGAACCAAAGGAATTCGATCAAACAACAACCCTTCCCAATGATTTTCGATGAAACAACTGACATATCGATCAGAAATGAACTCGTAAAAATTCAATTTATTAAACGTAGAAGTTAATAGCCAATAGGATTGATTTCCTTCGTGCACCTTTAAAAACGGATAAGCTGTAGTTCCAAAAACATAACCAGCAGTTAACCCGTATCGGATTCTTCCCAATACACCAATAGGTACGTTGTGTAAATATTGAAATTCTACCTTTTGATAGTTGTAATTACTTCCCAAGATACCCTTCACTCCAAATATTCCCTGGATGGATAAAATAGGATACTTTGAATTAAGTGCAATTCGATCAAAAGATCCCGAAAGAAATTCCTCGTCTTTGGTCCAGCGAAAACGAACGGTGAATTCACTAGCTCTAATTCTTTTAATGGTTTCAAAAACACTATCGGATCGGTTAAAACGCGTATAACTTGCTTCGCCCAATGCTGTAAATTCTTTGGCTTCAAATCCACCAAATAAAATCAAGTCTTTACCGATGTCTTTTTCAAGATTGATTCCTGCTTTCGATACAAAGGTTAATTTGTTCAAGGGGCCTGTCCTAAAAAGTGTCCCGAAAGTTGAACCAACTGCCGCTGCCGTGGGCGATGCCCCTATTTGCTCAATATCATACGAATAATAGGTGCTGAGCATGCCTCGTTTTTTCGGAGTGATGTTGTAACGAATGCTTCCCGCATATTTCATTTTTTCGTCGTAAAATCCATAAGCTGCTCTTCCTCCTAATTCTAAACGTTTTGAGAATTTATTCGAAGTTCTCAAGGCTAACCCAAGGCGCAGATGTTCGACTTGATTATAACTAACTATGCTCATGATTGAACCCAATTCAACATAACCTAATGGATAGTAGCCTGTCGTTGCTAAATAAGTTAAGTTTTTCAATCGGTTAAAGAAAGGGGTATGTTCGAGTGAATCGACCATTTTGTTGATACCATCTTCTTGAATAGATAAAGGTATATGTCGATTTTCCTTCCAATATTCTTTAGAACGCACCCCTGCACTATCTAAAATGGTTACCGTATTTTCTGATTTATAAAAGGCATCTTCATACACGTAATTGACTTTGTATTTTTTTCGAGAAGAATATTTACGACCAAAAAAACCATACGTTTTTGAGTTTTTAGTCAGGTTTGCGTCGACAATCATTCGTTCAGAAACTAACATCCAAACTTCTGGGGCAACTTGTTCAAATTCATGCTCAAAATATAAATTATTCACCAAGTTAATGTTTGCACCATCTGACAAGGTAGCACTGACTCTTCGAACAGCGTATGTGGTATCGTGAATCCACATTTCACCTTCAAAAGTGAGTTCTCCTACTCGTTTAGGCACGAATCGCAATTTATAACACCAATTATTTCCAATGAATGTAGAGTCTTCTAGATAAAAACGGTAGTGATTACGAGCGAAATCAGCACAAGGACTGATGAAAGCCCGTTGAAACATGCTGATGGTATTGTCATAAATATTGATGTCCAGATACATATCCCCCATAAATTGATTGATTTGTAAATTTTCAATGCCGGTAATTTGAGAAGCTTTTACAATTTCTTTCTTTTTTTGCGGCGATTTCTTGTAGTAATAATCGGATATGGACTCACTCAACAAAACTGGTAAATAGGTTTTTCCTTGGTCTGTGGAGTCCAAGTAGTTGAGCACCAAATCCAAACGTTTTGAAATTCCTTTTTGTCCAAAATTTTCACCGATATTGTTTAAGTCAAGCTGCATTTTATTGTACACTTCATACTCGTAAGCTTGCAATTTTTCTTTGTTGTTGATTTCCTTATTTCGAACGACACGTTTATGCAGTCGAGTAGAAGGAAGTTCGTCTGGAGGTCTAACCGTCACTTCTCCAAATTCAAGCAATACATCTTTCAAACTGGCATTGATTTCTTGAATTTTATCTTTTTCAATTTTTAGGGTGAGGGTTTGGTAACCACCCATGCTAAAACGGATGGAATCCAAGGCATAATAAGATTCAATTCGATAAAAACCCAAACTGTCTGTGTATACCCCAATTTTTGTATCTACAAATTGAACTTTTGCAAAAGGAATACCGTTTCCCGTGTTCATTTCAGTTACTCTACCAGAAACAATCGTTTTTTGAGCCACAATAGGGGCTAGCAATAAAAAGAAAACAGCTAGTAACAGTACTTTCATAGGGTATAAAAATACAAAAGAATGCTTAATCTTTTTTATTTTTTTCAACCTTTTTGGAAACGATAATTCCAATTTCATAAAGTAAGATAATTGGAATGGATACAATGATTTGCGAAATAATATCTGGAGGGGTTATGGCAGCAGCTAGAATTAAAATACCCACAATAGCGTGTTTGCGGTATTTCTTAAGGAAATCACTGGTTATAATGCCCAGTTTGGTGAATAAATAGGATACAACTGGTAATAAAAACAAAAGACCAGAATAAAATATGGTCGACAAAACGGTACTCATGTAGGAGCTAATGGTAAAATCGTTCGCAATTTTATCGGAAATTTGATAGGCACCAAAAAACTGAACGGTCAATGGGGCGATGATGAAATATCCAAACGAAATACCTAGGAAAAACAATAAACTTACATATACGATTAATCCTTTAGCGACACCTAATTCATTTTGTTTTAAGCCTGGCTTGACAAAAGACCAAATTTGGTAAAAAAGAAAGGGAAATGAAAGCACAATACCTCCCATGAAACTCATCATTAAGGCATAGGAGAATTGACCAGAAACCGTGGTGCTTTGTAGTTTAATCGGAATGTCATTCACACATATCCCAAACCAGGAACATAGGTACTTGAAAGTGATGAAATGATTGCTGCTCATGGTGAGGAAAATATGATCCATAATCCATTCTTGGTAAATCCAAATTAAGATCGCCACCACCAATATCGAAATTGCAGAACGAACTAATCGCCATCTCAATTCTTCTAAATGGTCCAAGAAGGACATTTTTTTTTCTTCACTCATGCTTTGCAAAGTTAATTAATCTATTATAAAAATTCGTTGGTAGCCTAAATAATTTGTTTAGTCTTTTTCATAAAATATAATGTGAACTTTATTTTAAAAAGCGCCCAATTTGTTTTAAATTTGATAAACTTTTCTTAACTTATATTGAAGTTTTCAAAAATCAATAATTAGAATGTCTGAAAATCATTTAAAAGTTGCCTTGCGCAAATATTTTGGATTTGATCAATTTAAAGGAAGACAAGAGGAAATCATTCAGAATGTTTTGGATGGAAATAACTCTTTTGTCATCATGCCGACTGGTGGGGGGAAATCGATGTGCTATCAATTGCCTGCATTATTGATGGAAGGAACAGCAATTGTGGTATCTCCCTTAATTGCCTTAATGAAAAACCAAGTGGATGCCATCCGAAATGTGAGTGATGATGAATCGGTGGCTCATTTTTTAAATTCTTCGTTAACAAAGGGAGAAACCAATCAAGTAAAAAACGATATTCAACAAGGGAAAACGAAATTACTCTATGTTGCCCCTGAGTCATTGATCAAACAAGAGAACATCGATTTTTTAACTTCCGTGAAAATTTCATTTTTCTCCATTGATGAAGCGCATTGTATTTCTGAATGGGGACATGATTTTAGACCAGAGTACCGTCGTTTGCGTGAAATATTTGAGAAAATTTCTGATGTACCGGTCATTGCCTTGACAGCCACAGCGACTCCAAAGGTACAATACGATATTCAAAAGAACTTGAATATGTTGGATGCAACGGTTTTCAAATCCTCTTTTAACCGCGATAATTTATTTTATGAAATCCGCCCGAAAAAAGAGGTGGAAAAGCAAATTATTCGATTCATAAAGGCAAGACCAGGGAAATCGGGAATCATTTATTGTTTAAGTCGAAAAAAAGTAGAAGAATTTGCTGAATTACTTCAGGTAAATGGCATCAACGCATTGGCTTACCATGCAGGTTTAGATCCCAATACAAGAGCGAAACATCAAGATATGTTTTTGATGGAGGATGCAGACGTCATTGTTGCGACGATTGCTTTTGGTATGGGAATTGACAAACCAGATGTACGTTATGTGATTCATCACGATATTCCAAAATCACTTGAAAGCTATTACCAAGAGACCGGAAGAGCAGGAAGAGATGGCGGAGAAGGTGAGTGCATTGCTTTCTACAGTTACAAAGACATTGAGAAATTAGAGAAATTTTTACAAGGAAAGCCTGTTTCTGAAATGGAAATTGGTCGACAGTTGTTGAATGAAATTGTTTCGTACACCGAAACTTCAGTTTGTAGAAGAAAATTCATTCTCCATTATTTTGGTGAAGCTTTCGATGAGAAAAATTGCCATGAATTATGCGACAATTGTAAGAATCCGAGAGAGAAATATGAAGGTAAAGAATATGTAGTGAAATTATTGAAAGCGATTTTGGAATTAAACGAAACGCAAAAAAGCAAACACATTTGTGCCTTTGTTTCGGGTAACCTCACTGCAGATATTAAAAGTTATAAACACGATCTTTCTCCGTTATTCGGTTGTGGAAAAGAAAAAGATGAACATTTCTGGAATGCTGTCATTCGTCAAGTAGCTTTACACGGATTAATCAGTAAGGATATTGAAACTTTTGGTGTGCTTTACCTCACAGATGCCGGCAAAAAATACTTAGAGAACCCTCAGCCTTTTACGTTAATGAAGGAGCATGATTACTCCGCAAGTTCAGAGGATGAGGTATTTGTAGACAATGGAAAGGGTGGTGTTTTTGACGAACAATTGTATACCCAATTGATGGATTTAAGAAAGTCCATTTCAAAAACCAAAAATATTCCTCCATTTGTCATTTTTCAAGATCCTTCCATCAAAGAAATGTGTTTTCAATATCCCATTACGATTGAAGAATTAACGAATATTCAAGGCGTTGGAAATGGAAAGGCAATGCGTTATGGTGCACCATTTGTGCAGTTGATTAAAAATTATGTTGAAGAACATGAGATCGATCGTCCTTTGGATATGGTGGTCAAATCGTTAGTCAATAAATCGGGTTTAAAGGTGCAATTGATCCAAAATATCGATCGTAAATTGCCATTGGAAGATATTGGTAAAGCCCAAAATAAGTCAATTGAAGATGTCATTGAAGAAATTGAAGTGATTGTTTCCTCAGGGACACGGGTGAACATCAATTATTATATCGATGATTTACTGGACGAGGAGGCGCAAGAAGAAATTTTCGAATATTTTAGTCAAGCTGAAACGGATGACTTAGTGGTTGCTCACCAAGAATTGGATGGCGCATATGATGAAGCTGAAATTCGTCTCATGCGGATAAAATTCATGAGTGAAATGGCAAATTAATTTCAATTGTAATCCATGGCTTTTGGATTTCATTCACTTTTACTTTGTATTTTTGTTAAAAGCACTTAAGTATTGGAAGATTCATTTGATTATAGAGAACGCGCTGAAGGTCTGGGAGATCAAGAATTTGATAAGGTTTTAAGGCCAAAAAAATTAAACGATTTTGCCGGTCAACCTCATGTTCTAGAAAATCTTGAAATTTTTGTCAAAGCAGCAATGCTGCGCAATGAACCTCTTGATCATGTCTTATTGCATGGTCCTCCAGGCTTAGGAAAAACAACCCTAGCCAACATTATAGCAAATGAGTTGGGTGTGGGTTTTAAGGTGACTAGCGGACCTGTTTTAGACAAAGCAGGTGATTTAGCTGGGTTATTAACCAATTTGGAAAAGGGAGATGTACTTTTTATTGATGAAATCCATCGTTTATCACCTGTCATTGAAGAATATTTGTACTCCGCAATGGAAGATTATGTGATTGATATCCTTATCGATTCTGGTCCCAACGCAAGGAGTATTCAGATTAATTTAAATCCATTTACCTTAATCGGTGCAACAACTCGTTCGGGTTTATTAACGGCTCCTTTAAGGGCTCGTTTTGGTATTAATTCGCGTTTAGAATACTATGATGCTGAGACTCTCGCCCATATTGTGGAACGTTCTTCTAATCTATTGGAAATTCCAATTCATGAAAGTGCAGCTTTAAAAATTGCTTCGCGAAGTAGGGGAACTCCTCGAATTGCGAATGCGCTTTTACGTCGAGTACGCGATTTTGCCCAAATTAAAGGTTCTGGAATTATTGATGATGCTATCGCTGAATTTGCCATGAATGCCTTACATGTAGATGAAAGCGGTCTGGATGAAATGGATAAGAAGATTCTCAAAACGATATTAGAAAAATTCAACGGCGGTCCAGTTGGCTTGTCTACCATTGGAACTGCAATAGGGGAAAATGCCGGCACTTTAGAGGAGGTTTATGAACCCTATTTGATCCAAGAAGGATTTTTGATGCGTACTCCAAGAGGGAGAAAGATTACAGAAAAAACCTATCGTTTATTCGGTAAAGAATCCGGTTGGTTACAAGGTGGTTTATTTGAATCATGACCATTGAAGAACGAACTAGGTTGATACGCAATAAGGCCTATGATCTCGGCTTTATGTTTGTGGGATTTTCGAAAGCAGAATTCTTGGAAGAAGAAGCAAAGCCCCTAGAGAAATGGTTATTAAGCCATCAACATGGGAAAATGCAGTACATGGAGAATCATTTTGACAAGCGATTAGATCCTACGTTACTGGTTGATGGTGCAAAATCGGTGATATCTTTGGCTTATAATTATTTTCCGTCAGCAATTCAAACAAGCACTGCTCCCAAAGTTGCCAAGTATGCCTATGGTGAAGATTATCATTACGTCATTAAGGATAAATTGAAAGTACTTTTTGAATTCATAGAGCAGGAGATTGGTGCAATTCAAGGCAGAATATTTGTGGATTCAGCTCCGGTTTTGGAAAAAGCATGGGCCAAGAAAAGTGGTTTAGGTTGGGTCGGAAAAAACACAAATATCATTCATCCAAAGGTAGGTTCTTTCTTTTTTTTGGCGGAAATGATTTTGGATCTAGACTTATTAAGCGATGGTCCTATCAAAGATTATTGTGGACGTTGCACCAGATGTATTGATGCATGTCCAACAGAAGCTTTAACACCCTATCAGATTGATGCTTCTAAATGCATTTCCTACTTGACGATTGAATTAAAGGATGAGATGCTCCCGAATGAATTTAAAGGAAAAATGGATAATTGGGTATTCGGATGTGATATTTGTCAAGATGTTTGTCCTTGGAATCGTTTTTCAAAACCTCATGAGGAAGCTCGATTTTCACCATCGGCTTCTTTTTTAGCCATGAATGAACAAGATTGGTTGGATTTGTCAGAAGAGCAATTCAAAATTCTCTTTAAAAATACTCCCTTGCAACGCACCAAATGGAGGGGACTTTCCAGAAACATTGCTTTTTTAGATCAAAAATAACTCTTGACTAATTCGATCAGCAAACAGTCTCCCCGCTTCTGTTAAGGTTAGAAAATCATTTTCTTCTTTCACCCAATTTTTAGCTTTCAGCGCAAGAAGTGCAGTGTCAAATTGATGGGTTCTGGGTGCTATGTTAAATAGTTGATTGAGATTTACGCCCCATTTTGTTCTCAATCCCGTTAAAATTAATTCATTATAGCGATTTTCTTTTGAAAGTTCTTCAATTTCAAGAGGTAAACGATCGTTCGCTAAAGCTTGAAAATAGTGTTGATTGTTGGCCACATTCCAATACCTTTTTTGTCCGTCGAAGGAATGCGCCGATGGTCCTAAACCTAAATAATGCGCCCCTAACCAATAGCTACTGTTGTGAATGGCGTATTGTTGGTTTTTAGCAAAATTTGAAATTTCGTATTGTTCGTAGCCATGTTTTGTCATTTCTTCGAGTAATATTTCAAACTGTTTTGCGTGTTGATCATCATCGTCTAAGGTGATTTTTTTTGTTTTTACCCAGTTGGATAAAATTGTTTTAGGTTCAACCGTTAGGCAATAGGCAGAGATATGAGAAATGTTTTGTGCAATTAAATATTGAATATGTGTGCGCCATTCTTCTTCATTAAGTTGCGGAATACCATACATCAAATCAACAGTAATGGCATTAGGGAATATCTGGTTGGCAAGTTCAATAGCATGTTTTCCTTGAGCTATGGAATGGGCTCTATTCATCCATTTCATATCTTCTTCTTTTAAACTTTGTAAGCCAATACTTAAGCGATTGATGCCGATTTCCTTCCAAGCGAGTAGATTTTCTAATTGAATATCTTCAGGATTTGCTTCCAAGGTAAATTCAACCAATTCATCCAACACTAGATGTTGTTTTAGGTGATCTACAATTTCTTCAAGTTCAGTAGGAGATAAAAGACTTGGTGTTCCTCCTCCAAAATAAAGCGTTTTAATGGTTTGATTCCCTAGGAAATCTTTTCTTAAAACCACCTCTTTTTTCAAACTGGAAATATAATTAGGGATGCCTTTCGTTTGAATACTGAAATGGAAATCGCAATAGGTACATTTTTGTTTACAAAATGGAATATGGATATAAATTCCTGCCATAGGGCAAAAATACGTTAAAAAAGTTTTTATTTCCGATAGAATCATTTATATTGCACTTAAGCGAATTGAAAAAGATGGATTTAAATCAATTTAAAAATCAACTAAACACTGAATTAGAGCAATTTATAGAGCTTCTTAATACGCTGTTGCCTAGGTATTCTTTCTTGTTGAATAAGTTGAATTTAACCAAAAGTGAAGTCACTGAGTTAGGTGAAATCGAACATTTTTTAATTGAAATCAACGCAAAGATATCCGAAATAAAATCTAGGTTAGACCATGATTTATTTGGACATTCAATAGATATCTACTACAAATTAAAGCGAAAGGCTTTGATGGGTGATCCAAATGCAAAAATCAAATTGGATAAAATGCGAGAAGTGTTTAACGAATCGTTAAAAAGTGAAACCTTAATGTTGTGGAATTAAACCTTAATAATAAGGCTTAATCATGATATAAACCAGCACACCTGATACCGCAACATAAAACCATAGTGGCCAAGCGATTTTCGTCCATTTCTTATGTTTTTCAAAATCTCCTTCGTATGCAAATAAATAGGTATACAGCACAATTGGAATGATGACTATCGATAAAATGATGTGGGATATCAAAAGTGGGTAATAAACCATTTTATAATTTCCAAGATAAGCCGTCGAGTCTGAAGTCATATGATACGCGACATACGCCAAAAGAAAGACAACCGAGAACAACATGCATAAATTAATAAAACGTTGGTGTAAGGCTTTATTTTTGCGTTTAATTGCTACTAATGCCAAAATGAGAAAAAATGCGGTAAGGGCATTGATCGTTGCATAAAAAGGTGGCAAAAAGGAAAAATCAAGTCCTTCAATTTTAATTTTAAATAAAAGTGCAACCGTTATTGGGATTACAATGGAAACGATTTTGATGATGTTTCTTAAGTTTTTTGCATTTTTATTTGATTCCATATTCAAATTTTAATAAATTTCTTAAATCCTTTTCTAATCGATCTACCTCTTCAGGCACGGTACCTTTGTAAACGCCACGAACATAGCCTTGACGATCCACCAATGTAAAAGCGTCAGAGTGTGCATAACCATCTACGGCTTCGTCACTTTGATCCGCATGCACAAAGAAATGTTCTACACCGAGTAGGTGTGTGAATTCTTCATCGCCTGTCAGTAGATTCCAATTTTTTTCATCGATGTTAAAATGTTGAGCGTAGTTTTTCAAAACACTCGGTTGATCGTAATCTGGATTGATGGTGAATGATAAAAACTCAATTTGCGACTGAAGATCCTTTAAATTCTTTTGCAGTCTTACCATTTGTTTGGTCATTTTTGGACAAATGGTGGAGCAAGTCGTAAAGAAAAATTCAGAGACCCAGATTTTTCCTTGAATACTAGACGATTTGAATATGCTTGAATCTTGATTTAAGAATTCAAAATAGGGGATTTTAGGATAAACGGTGTCCGCAATTTCTTTTCCATGAACCGTTTTATATTCTATATCTACATTCCCTAATTTAGGCAAATAAAAAGTTTCTTCTTTTGTCTCTTGACAACTGGTCAGTTGAATCAATAAAAGAAGGATTACAAAATTTTTCATTTCTTTTTAGATTGATATGCTTTTTTGTCGTATTCTTTTTGCAAAAGGGCAATATGTTCCTTCATGCGTCTGATCATACCTTCTGTTTTACCTGATAAAACCATTCTGAGGTGATTTTGTTTATCCAAAAGCAACATTAATTCCTGATAAGATTTTCCACCAAAATATTCATCTCCTTCTTGGAGCAATCTATTTTTATTGTTTTCAAAATCATATAAGGTTTCTGAATCTCCATTCGCTAACATCCAAATGTTAGGGTCGTACCCTTCGATTTGATCAAATAATGCTTTTTGAATGGTAGATAAATCTTTTAAAGGCTTTCCAAATCCGTCTGTTGCAAATGAAATAATGACCACTTGCTTCAATTTCTTTTTGTTTTTACGGATGTGTTGGTAAATCGCTTGATTTAGATTCCATAAACGAATGGCACAGCTGTCAGGACAAGTTTCTTGAATGGTGGTAACCAAAACGACTTTGTTTCTGAATTCTTTAGCATTTCTTTTTTTTCCAGCGGCATCTATAAAATGATACTCGGTAGCTTTTCCATAATCTTCTAATTCTTTGAACTTGTGCTCGCAACCACGAGAAGAAATAAAGATCAATAAAAAAGCCGGCCCAAATAAAAGTAAGAATGCTCCTAAAACTTTTATTCGACCGGCATTAGTTTTTTTTGCCATTTGTATTAATTTACACCATAAGTGGCCCAAGCGTCACCTACCGCTAAAGCTTCGGTTAAACAAATAAAAATTAAATACAACATAAATAAAAAGTAAGGCACTAAAATCACGTACTTTAAACTTTTCTTTTCATCACCTAAGTGCATAAATACTAAAACGATGTATCCTGCTTTTAAAATGGTCATAGCAATGAAAGACCATTTCACGAAAGGCCAAGCTCCCGAACCTTGTTTGATGTAGGCTCCTAAGGCAACTTCTACTGCTGTAATCACGGTTAACAATAAGGTAACCATCCATATCTTTTTACGGATTAATTTACCTTGTGCTTCATCGTGGTGTGTATCTAATGAATATTCAATAATATCGTCTCTTTTCATAATATCTCTTTTTGAAAATGATTAAACTAAATAGAAGAAGGTAAATACGAAAACCCAAACTAAATCGACAAAGTGCCAATATAAACCTGTTTTTTCAACCATTTCGTAGTGACCTCTTTTGTGGTAAGTTCCCGCAATAACACCTAATAAAATGATGATATTGATAATAACTCCAGAGAATACGTGGAAACCGTGGAAACCAGTAATGAAGAAGAAAAATTGGCCATATTGTTGTGGTCCGTATTCGTTTTCTTCTAAGTTCGCTCCGTAGATAACACGATTTGCTTGCCCTGAATAAATTGCTTCGTAATACGCTTTCTCAGCAGCAGCATGTTCAATTGACTGTCCAATTTGATGTTTAGAACCATTTTTCTTAATGATTAATTTCAAATGTTCGTCTTTTGCTTTGTTGATTTTAGCAACAGAACCATCGTGTAACGTAATTTTACCATCAGTAATGTGACCTGCTGCAGCTGCATGTTGAAATTCATGCATTAAATCTTCTTTAATTACTTCTCCTTTTTTGTGGTGTTTACCTGCAATTTCTACTGTGAAGTTTTTAATTTCACCAAAATGACCTTTTACAATAGCTTGAGATCCATCTGCTAATTCAACTTTCCCGAATTCAGAACCGTGAATAAAATGCGACCACTCCCATGCTTGAGATCCAACAAAGAAGAAACCACCAATAATGGTAGCAATCATCCATTTAATAACTCCTTTTTTATCCATACGATGTCCAGCCTCAACAGCCAAAACCATCGTTACCGATGATACAATCAGGATAAAGGTCATCAAAGCCACATAAATCAATGGATATCCATGTCCTAAGAAAGGTAAAGAATTAAAAGTTTCCTCTCCAATTGGCCATGCATCTACTGCATCATGTCTTGTGAAACCATAGGCTACTAATAACCCACCAAAGGTTAAAGCATCCGATACAAGGAAAAACCACATCATTAGTTTTCCATAACTTGTGCTAAATGGAGATATTTTTCCTCCCCAAAGCGTAGCAGCGTCTATTTCTTTTGTAGCGTGTCCACTCATTGTAAAATATTTATTTTTTGCAAGTTTAATGAATAAAAAGTAAAAATAATAATAAATATACCCATAATGCACCTAAAAAGTGCCAAAAAATTGATCCTACCTTTAAGCTTAAATATTCTGAACTATTGTATCTGCCTGTAAATGAAAAAGTTACAAGTTTTACAAGGTAAAATAAAGTAATCAGTACGTGCATTAAATGTACGAAAGAAATTAGGTACAAATAGGTGGTAGCAGTATCTGCAATATCCATCACTTTGATTTGAAGGTACTTATCTAATACTCTTCCTTGATACCAAAGACTTCTGTCTTTGTATTCTAAAGGTTTTCCTTTATAATAAATGACAAAATCTTTACCATAAACACCTTTGACAAAAAAATCACCTCTTTTATCACGGATATTATAAGCTAATTGGTTCAGTCTTAGTAGATCGACATAAGCCAATTCTGTAGAATCGGGTCTAAAGGCTTTCCCATCTTTCAGTTGAATCAATTGTTGTTGGTAAAACAATTCAATCTGATTATTCTTGGTAAAAGAAAGTGGTTTATTGCGTTCAATTGTTTCAAATGGTTTGAAATACTTTTGAATTTCTTTCATTTCAGAATCACCGATTAGCTTCCCGTCCAAATAATAGTTGTTACCATCTACCTCTAAAAATTGACCGTTATATTTTAATTCGTAATAATCACCATATCTACCTTCGGTGACAATGATGTGATTGTTAACGGCATAAGCTCCGCGGTCAATCATTTCTCCATAGCCTTTAAATTGAAAGTAGATGAACAATATTCCACATAATAAAGTCAGTGAAATGAACAATTTTAAACCATTTAATTGATTTTTTTTCACGAAAACTTTAGCCAATTCAAAGGTAATACTGCTGAAAAGGATAATTGCCGTTGAGATGTAGAATGCTTTTGGGATATCAAATTTTAACCAAAAGGAATCTCCCATAGATACAATATACGCAGATGTAAATCCAGCAAATAACATCGCTACACTAAAAATACCTACATAAACTAGGTTTTTTTTCATTTTTTCTCTCACCTCAGGTGAAAGCTCTTTGTCAAAATCTTTTTGCATAACCTAAAATTTAATAAAAGAATGAAGGGTGTATTTCAGAGATGTCCAGTTTATCAAACACATATAAAAATTGTATGATGGGTAAATAGATAAATGAGGCAAACATCAATTTTTTAGCATCTTTTGTCTCACAAGTTTGAAAGAGTTTGTAAGCATAAAGAAAAAACCATGCGCTAATCAATGTGGCGATGATTAATGTCCAATAGTTTGTCCAACCCAATGCCCAAGGCAGTAAACTAAATGGAATTAAAGCCAGTGAATAAATCAAAATCTGGAAAGCAGAAGCCTTATCTCGTCCACCTTTTGAAGGAAGAAGGGAAAAACCGCCAGCTTTGTAATCGTCAAATACTACCCAAGCAATTGCCCAAAAGTGAGGGAATTGCCATACAAATTGCACGAAAAATAAAACGCCGGGCATTAAACCGAATTCACCGGTAAACGCTATGGCTCCCAGCATTGGTGGAATAGCCCCTGGAAATGCCCCGACAAAAACGGCCCATGGCGTAATTCTTTTAAGGGGGGTGTAAATGAAAACGTATGAAATGAATGCAAAAATTCCGAGTACCGCTGATTTAAGATTTATTAGATACAATAGGTAAGTCCCTACGATTAAAAACAATCCTACAATGATTAAAGCTTCTTTTACGGATAAATGCCCTAAAGGCAAAGGTCTTTTTTCCGTTCTTTTCATTAGTTTATCTAATTCCTTCTCCCAAATTTGATTCGACCCATTGGAAGCTGCGGTGACAAGCATTCCGCCGAGCGATAGATAGATTAAATCAGTTATATCTGATCCGCCGGCAAATAAATAACCTGAAATGGCCGAAATGACCACTAAAAAAGATAGTCGAAATTTAGTAAGCGCGAAATATGCTTTTAATTTGTGCATTTTTTAAAAATCTTTACAAAAATAATTAAATCTCAACAACAATCCCTTTAATTCATATGCATTTGTTGTCATTTTTTAATTTAGTTGATTATTTTTACCTAAAAGTTAAGCAAGTATGTCTATTCAAAAATTATCGATCTTAATTCCTGCCTACAATGAGGGGCCAACTATCCATCATATTTTAAATAAAATAAAACAAGTGGAGTTGGATCATCAAGTACAAAAGGAAATCATCATCGTTAATGATTGTTCTAAGGACGACACTGTGGAGAAAATTGAAGCCTACATGAAGGAAAATCCCGACATGCCCATTCAATTATTTTCACAGGAAAAAAATATGGGAAAAGGCGCAGCCATTAACCGTGCCATTCAAGAGGCGACAGGTGATTACCTCATTATTCAAGATGCTGATTTAGAATATGATCCGCAAGAATACAACTTGTTGATGAAACCGGTATTTATGGATCAAGCAGATGTTGTTTACGGATCTCGTTTTGTGGGCCATCACCCACATCGCATTTTATTCTTTTGGCATTCCATTGGAAATAAATTTTTGACTAGTCTTTCCAACATGATGACCAATTTGAATTTAACCGATATGGAAACCTGTTATAAATTAATCAGAACCTCCATTGCCAAAGGAATTACCATTAAAGAAAACCGTTTTGGGATTGAGCCTGAAATTACGGCTAAACTTGCACGCGTGCCAAAAATTCGCATTTATGAAGTGGGGATTTCTTACTATGGAAGAACTTATGAGGAAGGGAAAAAGATTGGTTGGAAAGATGGTTTCCGTGCTATTTATTGCATTTTGAAATACAAATTCAGTAAATAATCAATTGCCAATATATTTGCCTGCTATCCAAGCGGTTGTCCAAGCGGCTTGAAAATTAAATCCTCCGGTAACTCCGTCAATATCCATAACTTCGCCAGCGAAAGCAATGTTGCGATGGGCTTTCCACTGCATGGTTTGCACGTCTATTTGACCTAAGTCAACGCCTCCTGCGGTAACAAATTCCTCCTTAAAAGTCGTTTTACCTGAAACTAAGTAGCGATCATTAAGCAAGCCATTAATTAATCGATTCAGCATTTTTCCTTGGACATCTTTCCAACGATGTTCTTTAGGAATTCCAAATTTTAACATAAGAAATTGCCAGAGTCGATTGGTCATTGGAAATGGATTGGCGTTCGCGACCATTTTGTTTCCTTGCTCCTTTTGAATGTTTAGGATCGTTGCTTTCAGTTGATCTTCTTTCTGATCATCCAGCCAATTGACCAGTAGTGCAAATTCATATTTTTGTTCTTCCAAATAGCGCGCTGCCCAAGCGGATAAAGTGATAATGGCTGGTCCGCTCATTCCCCAATGGGTAACTAATAATGGTCCCCTCCCTTGAAATTTTGTTCCTTCAATTTTTCCGCTTGTTTTTTCAACTACATTCCCCATCAATTCAGAAATTGGATTTTTGGGCATGTTAAAGGTGAATAAAGAGGGTACCGGATCAATAATTTGGAGCCCTAAATCTTCCAACCATTTTAAATTTGATTTTTTGGGTTGTCCTCCTATGGCGATGATCATTTTGTCAAAGGTAATGACTTCATTCTTGAAGGTGCCGCTGATTTTTCCAGCGGGAAGTATAGAAATGTTCTCCAACGCAGATCCGATTTCGATTTGAATGTTCCTTTTTTTTGCTTCAGCTAAAAAGCAATCTATGATTACTTGCGAGTCATTTGCTAATGGAAAAACACAACCATCAGCATAGGTTTTTAGTTTTACGCCTCTTTCTTCGAACCATTCAAAGGTATGTTGGGCGTGAAATTGAGGAAATGCTTTTTTTAGAAAACCTCCTCCTCTTGGGTAATATCCTGCCAATTCCTTGGGGTCGAAACATGCATGGGTTACATTGCACCTTCCACCACCAGATAATTTCACCTTAGAAAGGAGTTTTTGTGATTTTTCAAACAAGGTAACTTCCGCATGTGGATGATGAATTTTAGCTGAAATGGCTGAAAAGAATCCTGCAGCTCCACCGCCCAAAACAGCAATTTTCATATTAATCAATTTTTATAAGTCCACCCTTTTCCTTTTCTTTTTTCTTCTTTTTGCGTTTTTTTTGCTTCCCTTTTTTCTCTAAAGAAGGAATGGAATCGTCGGTATCATCATTGTCTGCATCTTCACCGAAGGAATAGGTCATCGTACCTTGTTCATCGTATTTGTACTCTTTCAATAAGACATCATTTTTATAAAATGCTTTGCGTTTGAGTTTCTCTGTAGTCCATCGTTCCTCAAACCATCCTTCCTTTTTGCCTTTTACATAGTTTTCCTTGTGTTGTATTTTGCCATCGTGATAGTAGGTAACAAATTCTCCATTTTTTTGATCATTGAGCCAGTTTTCTGTGGTCAACAAAACGCCATCATTGTAATAATAAGAGAAACTGCCATTTTTCAATCCATTTTTATAGGTGATGTCTTGAATGATGTCTCCATTCAAATTAAATACTTGAAACGGGCCATCAAATTTACCATCTTTGTAATGGATGATTTTTTCAATTTTACCGGTGGAGTAAAACGTTCTTTTTTGACCATTTAAAATGTTGTTTTTGTAGGTTTCTAATTTTGTCGTATCTCCCTTTTTATTGAAAAAAATGTGAACACCATCCTTCATGCCTTGTTTATAGGACATTTTCCAAGCCGTGTACCCCGTACTGTCGTAAAAATATTCCCAAACACCATCTTCAATCCCCATGATTTGGCTTCGAACTACTTGTTTGCAACCCGACGAATAATACGTTGTGTCAATACCATCTTCTTTTCCGTTTTTAAAGTGAACGGTTCTTTCTTTAAGTCCATTCATGTGGCATGTTTCACAAGCTCCGGTATAAGGGGTATTACCATTTCCAGCATAAAATAATTTGGATCCTTCCTCGTACACTAGTTTTTCATTACAGTCGACAATCCCGGCTGTTTTCCCACATTCCCAAGTAGCATAACGCTGTTTTTTAATCCGATCACTTTTATCGTAGCATTTCGGTTTGTCAGATTGATTTGGAACATTGATTTGACTAAATAGCGGACCAAAGCATCCTAGAAGAAAAATTAAAGCGAGTATTTTCATAGTTCATTCTTTTTTAAGGTCGAAAAAGCGGAAATCAATTTTTCACTCAAGGGAATTGATTTGTTTTCGGCGACATTGAAGGCAACCAAAACGGATTTTCCTTTGGTGACAATTTCTGAGTTGACCTGAATCAGGTATTCGAATGTAATGCTTTTTACGCCAAAAGTCAAGACATGAAGCGTAATTTTGGGTTGATCGTATAAAAAAATGGGTTTCAGGTAATCAATTTCATTTCTGACCAGAATAAATCCCTCTTGTCGATAATCCCAGTTTTTACCGATTAGATAAGAGAAGTAGTGCACACGAGTCATTTCGAAGTAAGAAAGATACACTGCATTGTTCACATGACCTAAAAGATCTAAATCTGCAAATCGAACTTCGGCTTCGTAAGGAGGAATGATCATCGGTCTAATTTTTCGTAAGCACTGTTATTACTGATAAATTCTGGGACAATTTTTTTCATCGATTGTACTATTTTTAGATTATCTTGACTGTCGAACAATTGAATTAAATTGGAAATTTCTTCAAATTCCGCTTCGTTTACAGGTTTTAATTTTGCCTTTAAAATTTTTGGATGGTGCGTTGGAATGGTATCTTCATCCTTGGCTAATAATTCCTCGTATAATTTCTCTCCAGGGCGTAATCCAGTGAATTTAATCTCAATATCTTTCCCAAGGGTTAAACCATGCAAACGAATCATTTTTTTGGCTAAATCAACAATTTTCACCGATTCCCCCATGTCAAAAACAAAAATTTCACCACCTTGTCCCATTGTTCCAGCCTCGAGCACTAATTGACAAGCCTCTGGAATGGTCATGAAAAATCGTGTAATTCGTTCATCCGTTACGGTAATAGGTCCTCCTTTTGCTATTTGTTTTTGAAACAAAGGAATCACACTACCATTCGAACCCAATACATTTCCAAAGCGTGTGGTGATGAATTTGGTTGTTCCAAGACCATTTGAATACTGAGCGATCATTTCGGCAATTCGTTTGGAAGCCCCCATGACATTGGTCGGGTTTACCGCTTTGTCCGTTGAGATCATGACGAATTTTTCAACCTCACCTTCAACAGCCAATTGGACTAAGTTTCGAGTACCTTTCACATTGGTTAAAATAGCTTCCGAGGGATTGTCCTCCATAAGCGGAACATGTTTGTAGGCCGCAGCGTGAAAGACAAATTCGGGCTGGTAGTGTTTAAATACCTTGGTCATACGCTGCATCGATCGAATATCTGCAATCACTACTTCATAGGATAAATCTGGAAATTGATTGTTCAGCTCCTGTTGAAAATCATACATAGGTGATTCGGCTTGATCTAATAAGATGATTTTTTTAGGTGCGTACTTGGCAATTTGAAGTACCATTCCCGATCCAATGGAACCAGCAGCACCGGTTACTAGAATCGTTTTGTTTTTTAATTCTTGGGCTGTTTTCTCTTCGTCCAATACAATCGCCTTTCTGCCTAATAAATCTTCGATATTAATTTTGGTGATTTGTTTGGATGAAAATTCACCATTGATCCAGCTCTTGAACGAAGGTGCCTTTTGCACTTTTACTTGATGTTCTAAACAAATATTGACAATTTCGTTGAGTTGGTCTTCATTTGGCTTCTGAACAGCTACAATCAACAAGGTAACTCCTTCCTTTTCAATTAATTCTTTCAGTTTGCTGGCATGGTAGATTTTGGTTCCCTCACGGCGAGTATGTTCTAATTTGAGGTCATCATCTAAGAAACCAACAATTTCATATTTGATTTCAGCATCATTACTGATGGTTTTCTGCGTAATCACCCCGGTTGTACCTGCTCCATAAATGAGTACTTTTTCAGTGACTGTATTTACTTTGATGGTTTCTAAATACCACAACTTGATGGTAAATCGCACTCCAATGATAAAGAATAAACAAATGAAATAATCCATGATCAACACGGAAGTTGGAAATAGGTAATGTTCATCCATAAAATGATAGCGAACCATTCCCAAAATAAAATAAATCAATGAGGAGAGGGTTACAGCCGTGAAAATGCGACTTAAATCATTGTAAGAAGTATAACGAACTAGACCTGAATGAACTTTGAACACGTAAAAAATCACCCATCTCACCAAAATAAAAACAGGCAAAGACCACTTTAAAATATTCCACTCATCCATTATCAGTTGCTGATCTGCTTTTAGATCAAAACGGATGATATAGGCTACAAAAAGCGAAAACAACGAAAGAAATACATCCAATAGTATGATGATCCACCGAGGTGTCCTACTTTTTAACGTTAGGATATTAAGATTAAAAATATTCATGCGTATAAACCTCCGTTGATTGATAATATTTGTCCTGTGATGTAGTTCGCTCGCTCACTCATGAGGAATTGAATGTAATCCGCAATAACTAAAGGATCACCTAGCGATTTCATAGGAATTTGATCGATAATTGCGCTTTTCATTTCCTCTGGAACGTCGCTGATCATACCTGCGTCAAAGTAGCCTAAGGCTAAGGTGTTTACTGTATGTTTGTGTTTTGCTAATTCTTTAGACAAGGTTTTGGTAAGGCCGAATAATGCGGCTTTCGATGCTGCATAGGCTGAAGTACCAAACACACCTGTTTGGGCTACCACGGACGACAAGAAAATAATTCTACCGCCACCTTCATTTGCGAGATGAGGTAAAAATTGTTGCGTAAGAAAAAAGGGCGCATCGGTATTGATGGCAAAGGTTTTTCTCCATGAAGAAGCATTTGTTTTCAGTGCACTTGCACTCTCAGAAATACCTGCAGCGTGGATCATGGCAAAAACTTCCGTGAATTGGTTTAAAAACCAGTTTTTGAATTGCTCAATTTCGCTTAAATTGCTGAGATCAAGCTGATAGGAAAGTCCATCATAGTTTTGAATGGGATGGCGGTGGTATAAAGCAACGACCCGAAATTCCGGTTTTGAATGAAAATAATGTAACAATTCAGTCCCTAATCCTCCGGAGGCGCCTGTTAATATGATTATTTTTTCAGCCATTTATTCAATTTTCGCAACCCTTGGAACCAAAAAGGAGCTTGATGCCAATGATAAACATAATAATATTGATCTTTTGCTCCAAAATTACAATTAAATCTCTTAACTCCGGCCACTTTTGAGCCTCCAAAGTCAAAATTCTTATCCATTCGATGAGCCTCCTTGATGGCGTGTAACATTAAAAAATACATCCCACCTTGTTCTTTTTCAGCCCCTTCGACGGTTCCTTTCAAAAAGGTGGTCGTTGTTCCCGTTTGCATCAGAAATAAGCCGCCGACAAGAATTTCACCTTTAAAAAGTCCGGTTACCGTTAATTGATGGTTTAAAGCTAAAGACGAAACCAATTGAGAAAGTTGTTCTGTCGAGCCTTTTTTCCATGCATTGGCTTTTTGGGTTAATTCTGAAGAAATGATTTTGAGTAAATCTTGCGTGGTTTTGTTTGAAGTACAATTTTTTATTTCATACCCTTCCATCGTCCACTTTTTGAGCATTCTTTTTGCCTGTGTATTCAGTTGTAATTCATTCCTGCTCAAGGTTTGATAAGGATTTCGTTCGTTATCCTTGTTTAGATAAGCTTCACTAAAATGCACCTGTGCTTCTTGGAATTCAGTCTTTAAAAGTTGGTCTATAGTATCCCAATTTTCTGGGCGTTCACCAATCCATTTTTGGTACCGTAAAAATTTCGGAGTGTAAAGGGTTTTGACACCAAACTTCTTTTTAAAGGCTATAAGCATACCTCCTTTGTATTGTTCATTGGTGATGAGTGCAAAGTTTTCGGCGACCGTTTCCACATAGTTAAGCGCACAAAAAATGTCCGCCTCCTGAGATTGGTTTACCAAATCAGTCCACTTTTGATGATCAATTTCTGCTTTAAAAATGATTTTCCAAGACATGATCAAAGGTTATAAAGGAGTGATTTTTTTTGTTTTTTTCTATGAACAAATCCAATTTCTTTAAGGAATATTTCGTCATTCCTTTAGGATGTCCGATCAAATTAAAGTAGGTATGTTTTTTTTTGATTTTATGTTTTAAAATACGGTTCAATTCTGCAGTAAAATATCCGTCTACGCTGGCGTGATTCCATGTGTAACGCGTGAGTGAATTCCACTTTCTGCTTCCTTGAGAAATAAAACTTCCGTCTCCCATCATCTTGTGTTTCGAAGGAAATAATTTACCCAAGAAATAAAGTCGCCAATAGAAAAACGGGGAATAATACCACTCACTGATGGGTAATTCTAAGAATGATCCTTGTATGTTTTCCTTTTCAACGGCATTTTCAAAAAAATAGTAATCCTTTTGCGGGGCATTTCGGAAATCAACTTGATAGTTTTCACTTTGAATGTAAGCACCTGGGAATACTGAAGAATCGATTTTAATACCCAATGAACGGAAAGTTTTCTCCCATCGATTAAAAGGTTGAATACACCAACCACCCGCTCTAAAGGTATGTGTTTTACGCTGGATTAAAAGATCTAAGGCCTCCTTGTATTTGATGATGATTTTTTCGGCCTCTTCTTGTTCGAAATCATCTAATTTATAACAATGGGCAGTTTGAATATGCCAACCCTGTTCATCGTATTCAGCTTTTTCCCAATGCGGGTGAATGTGCAATTGCACATCGTGACCTAAGGAAATCATTTCTTGAATTTGATTTTCAAAAGCTTCTCGATCTTTCGATAAATGAGGGAATTTGGCTTCAAATTCGTTTAGTTTGATGTAATATCCGATATCAACAAAAAAACATAATGGAATTTTGTGTTTTTGAGCAATTTGAAGTAATTTTTTGGTGGGCGAAATCATACAATTTTCAATGGTGCCAGAAGATTTGCCAAAAAACAACTCGTAATCAAATGTCAAAAGTATTTGCATGATGCTAAGATAATCAAAGAAGAAATAACTTTCACTCCTATTTTTTATTTTAATTTTAGGCAAAAAAAATGCTGCAAGATGAAATTCTTCCTTAAACATATCTTAAAAAAATACCTGCTTTATTATAAAATCAGAAATCGATTTTCTGCCAAAGAAACGAAAAGACAGCGACAATTAGTTGAAGCATACCAATCGAATCGTACGGATATCAGTTTTGCGAACAAGGGGTTTAGTTTGTTTTCTCAGCATGAAGAAGATGGATTAATTTTATTTTTAATTTCAAAAATTCCTACGATTGTTCCTAAATTTTTAGAATTTGGTTCCGATGATGGTATAAACAGCAATACGGCAAATTTATTTTTTCACCATGGCTGGAATGGATTGTTCATCGATGGAAATCAAAAAGCCATAGCTAGGGGAAAATACTTTTTTGATCGGAGAAAAAAACGCTATCAACAAGTTCCTCAATTTATTCACTCCTTAATAACCCGTGAAAACATCAATGAATTGATTAAAAAGGGTGGGTTACCAGGCGAAATCGGGTTAATGTCTGTCGATATTGATGGAAATGATTATTGGGTTTGGGAAGCCATTACAGTGATTAAACCTCAAATAGTGGTGATCGAAACCCACAATGAATTTGGTTTGCACGATATTGTGGTCCCTTATGATTCAAACTACTTTTATCCGGGAAAACATCCTGATTACCATGGAGCATCGCCAATTGCCATGACAAAACTTGCACATCATTTAGGTTACCGATTAGTTGCATGTAATGAGCTCGGCTTCAACTTTATTTTTGTTTTGGAGGATTTAGCAGAGGATCTACCAACCATTGATGTGGAAAGTGTTTTAACTCATCCCTCCAATCAGGAAGCCCAAGCCAGATTTGAAGCCATCAAGGATTGGGAATACATCTGGAATCGTTCTTTTGAAAAATAAATTTTCAGCAAACCTTATTTTTTAAAATAAATTCATTAATTTCGCACCACAATTCGGATGAATTTTGAATGCCTCGGTGGCGGAACTGGTAGACGCGCTGGATTCAAAATCCTGTTCTTTCGGGAGTGCCGGTTCGATTCCGGCCCGAGGTACTAAAACCAGAGTGAGAAACAAAGCGAGAGCGATGTTGCGAACTCTGGTTTTTTTCTTCATGCTCATTCTGTTTCTCGTTCTTGAATAAAATTTGTTTCTTCAGAAGGAAACATAATTTTATCACAATGTTTGATTTCCAAAATCTGAGTTGACTTGGTTCGACAATACAAACATTAGAGGTACTAAAACCAGA
>JACCDM011115883.1_pt1 | contig 36421 bp, 40 predicted proteins | sample 7445851 | NCBI WGS metagenome assembly JACCDM01 (sample SAMN15323438, study PRJNA562643) | freshwater metagenome | isolation source: river surface water | place: USA:Blue River Watershed | collected 2017-08-16
ACCAGTTAGTGGGGAGTGTTTCAATTATTCATCACTTTTATCATCTTCTATTGAAGGAGTAAACATTGTTTATGGGTTGATGTTAGTTTCAGAAAAAACAAAAAAAGAAATAGTAAAACACAATCCTACAAAAGGTAAAAAGAATATCTGGTTTTCATTTCAAGGATGTAGGTGTTACATTGATAATGAAAATAATATTTGGAATACACACTGTTGGAACTCTTACAAAGGGATACAATTTGATTGTATGAGAGATGAATTATATGAAAACTGGGTTAATTATAGAAAGTACCGTGAAAAAAGTCCAACATTCAGATGTGAATCATCAAAAATAAACTTTAGGAACTTCACAATAATGGATATTGTAACAATGGGAAATATTGAATTTTTTGATTACCTACCAACTTCTAAACAAATCAAACTATTAAATTGGTAATGAAATAAATAAACTACCAAAAGTGAGGTTTATCAATAAATCAGATACTCCTCACTTTAATATTTCCTTCATCCTCTCCTCATATACCTTCTTAGTAATCAACTTCCGTTCATAACGAGATTTTAGGACCTCTAACTCCTTATCAATATCCTCTGGTGAGAGTTTAGATTTAACTTCTTTTTGTTCAATCTCATGAACGGTATCCTTTATATCCTTCAAATCTCCTTCTATAAAATCAAACATCTTACTCAGTTTCTTATCATCTACCCCTACATACCTACTTGTCATTTCCAACCCACCATGACCCATCTGTTTACTTATCGTCATCGGGTCCACCCCACTCTGAATACCAATGGTAGAATGGGTTCTTCTACCCATGTGGAAACTTACAACTGAGTGGAGATGGAGTTTCTCCTCAGTAGAGGTTTCACCACTCATTTTCACTACCTCTACCCTTCTATTCAATCCGATAATTTTACATATTTCTTTAATGTGGTTATTCCCTTTGGTATTGTATTCCCTTCTGGACTTATCATTCTCCTTACAGGGTAATGGGAAAACATATTGAAGTGAACTCTTATTCTTTACATACTTTTTCCAAATGTAACTTGAGAGTTCATTCTCTTGAATCTGAACCTTTGATTTAGTTTTTAACTGAATTGGGGTGAATCTCTTTGTATCAAAATCGTAGTTAATTCCTTTTATGGTTACCAAGTTACTCCATCTCAATCCGGTAGAGATTCCAAATAGAAACATATCTAACACTACCTCATAAGTGGTAAACTTTCTGAATTTTCCAGTAGAGATTGTTCCCACTAATCTACCATCTTTGTCTTGTTTGGTCCCCATCATCTCCTCAGTAATGAAGTAATCCTTTTCCTTCCAATTCTTATAGAAATTAGTTGAATCGGGATTTTCCATACCATCATCATCCAGATAGTTAAATCTGTTAAACTTAAAGAGTTTGGTTATTTCTTCTTCGGTAAGAGTATTGATGGATTTATAGTTTGTAGGAAGTGAAACCTTATAGGATGTATCCCCACCTTTGGTGTAGTTGTTCTTTTGGGACCACCTCACAAATTGTCTGAATTGAGAAACAATCTTTGAAATAGTAACATTACTCAAACCTTTACCAATCAGATAACCTTGTAACTTATCATAAAACTCATCTACAACCTCATAGAAATCCAGAGTATCATTGTAGGTATCCTTTATGAACTTCTTAATGTGTTCAAATCTGGATTTTACTGATTTGGAATAAGGAGTTCCACTTTTCCAATCATCCCCACCATTATATTTCCCTCTGGAATTTGTATCAACATGGGTGAGGTATTTCTCAATCACATAGGTTACCAAAAACGAGGTAGATGGAGTGGGTATCTTACTCTCATAGAACTTCTCCTTCTCCATCTTTTTGAACTGGTTTCTCACCATTTCACAAGTGGGTTCTACCCCTTCCAATTGAATCTTAAAAATGATTTGATTAACCTCTTCCTTAAAACCTCTTAAAACCTCATTTTTCTTCAAAAATTCGGTGTCTGTTCTCTTTATAGGGGTATCACTCCTACCATCCCCAAAATCCTTCTTATTAACCTTTATAGAGGGTGATAAATCAATCTCTTTACTTTTGTACTTATACTTCAGAATTACATAGGATCCTGACTTGACATTCTTCAATTTGTAGTACAATCTCATAATTGTTGTCCGAATTGGTGATTTGTTCCCCCAAATATGGGGAAAATTCCCTTAAATCGGGGAACATTTCCCCGATTATTTTTCAAACAACACCACAATATATTGATATACAATTATTTACAAGCTTAGTATTAATACAGGTCGGGCAACAAAAAAAAGATCCGCAAATTGCGGATCTTTTTTTTATTCGGTCATCTTGCCAGACTTCTTCACATACCTAACATAGAGGTAAAACAGTCCAAGCACCAAAACAGCATAAATACTGTTCTTCAAAACATCTTCGATCTGGTAAAGCCTGATGATGAGCATAACTATACCTGCCAGCCAGATAAACTGGGTAGTGTATTCTTTAAGCACCCAGCGCTTCCAGTTGAACTCCATGGATGAAAATGTTGCCCTTATCCCCTTCAGGGAAGGAATCCAACGATTGACTTTTGCGCAATAGGCGTCGAAATCAGCTCCGAATTTTCCTCTAAGAAAATTTTCTTCTGCCAACACAATGGCCTGATAAATGAAGAGAAACAAGGGCATGATGATGCCAACATAAATCAAAGAGTTGGCCAAAATGCCCACTCCGAGAAGCATCAAAATATTCCCAACATACAGCGGGTTTCTGCAATGAGAAAAAATTCCTGTAGAGACAAGGTGTTCGGCATATACCTTCTTGTCTTTTCCTCCCCTCACAATATAGGCCAACCCAATGGTGGCACCCCTGATGGCTTGTCCCAAAACAGTCACAAACAGTCCTATAAACAGTGGCCAGATTTTATAATCCGCTTGAAAAACGTTTTCTGTAAATAGCTCAGGAGAAGGTAGGAACAACAACCCATAGAGGAGAATAAAAAGCAGGTTCCTGTACTTGAAAAAGAAATTACCGATCTGGATCATGATAGTTTTTTTGCAATGAATCCTGAGAAATTATACCACTTGAAAAACACTTCCACCGTTCTGAAACCGACCTCTTTCAAAAGGGTGATGTTCTCGCTTAACTTATAGGGAATCAGGATATTTTCGAGGGCTTCACGCTTCTGGGAAATTTCCATCTCACTGTAATCATTCCTGCGTTTGAAATCATAATAATACTTGATGAAGTCGCGGTTGAAATCTGTTTCCTCAGCAAGAATCTTTTCAATCACAATCAATACGCCACCTGGCTGAAGTTGCTCATGAATGGACCTCAACAATTTCTCGCGGGCGATAGGACGAACAAACTGAAGGGTCAGGCAGAGAATCACCACTGACGCATCTTTCATTGCCACATGACCAGAGTTCAAATCTGCCACTTCAAGTGAATAAGGCCTTGTCATTCCCCTTTCTTCGAGCTTGGCCTTGCATTTTTCCAACATAGGGGCTGAATCATCAATACCCACAAACTTGATGTGCTGGGGCACCGTCTGGTCCATCATGATCATGGTTGCACCAGTGGAGCAACCCAAATCATAGATTACCCCGTTTTCACCACAATGATCTGCCACCAATTCAGACATCATGCGCTGCATCTCAATATAGTAGGGAACGGAACGGGTAACCATATCATCAAATACACCGGCCACCTTGTTGTTGAAAGCAAAGTCAGAGGCTTGTTTGATGGGTTCGTCAAAAATCTTGTCCATGTTGTATTGTTATCTGGTTGAGCCGGCATGTATTGCTGGCAAGTTGATTGTTTAATTTAAGGCCTGCAGGATTTCTTCGATGATGTCTTCAGGATGTTCCAAACCAACAGATAGCCTGATCAGTCCGGGAGTGATGCCAACGGCTTGCCTTTCTGCTTCACTGAGCTTGGAATGTGTCGTACTTGCCGGGTGTGAGGCAATGGTACGGCTGTCTCCCAGGTTATTGGTCATTGACAACCATTTCAGCCCGTTGAGAAACTTGCGTCCACCTTCGAGGCCTGCTTTTAGTTCAAAGGTCAGTATTCCCCCGCCATTGGACATCTGTTTAACTGCGATATCATACCTGGGATGTGAAGGCAAAAATGGATACTTGACCCAATTCAATGCAGGATGATGCTCCAGGGCTTTTGCAATGTGAAGGGCATTTTGGGCATGTTTGTCCATCCTGACATAAAGGGTCTCAAGACTTTTGGATAAGATCCAGGCATTGAAAGCACTAAGGGATGGTCCAGTATTCCGGATATAGAGATACATCTCTTTGACCAATTCTTTTTTTCCTACAACAACTCCACCCAATACCCTTCCCTGACCATCCATGAATTTGGTGGCGGAATGCAAGACCAGGTCTGCACCAAACCGAATAGGCTGTTGGACTGCTGGCGTTGCAAAACAATTGTCCACCACAAAAATAATATTGTGCTTTTTGCAGATGGCCGCTACCATCTCCATATCAATGATATCGAGCCCTGGATTGGAAGGGGTTTCGACATAGAGCAACTTCGTGTTTGGCTTGACCAATGCCTCGATGGTTTCGGGCTTGTTCATGTCAAAATAACTGTACTCTATTCCCCATTTGGGAAGGTATTTTGTCAAAATAGCGTGGGTGGATCCAAACACGGCAGATGCAGAAATGACATGATCCCCTGCAGACAAAAAGGTCATGAAACAAGCATTGACTGCGGCCATTCCAGTTGCAGTGGCAATACCATCCTCAGCCCCTTCCATCAGGCAAACCTTCTTGATGAACTCATCAACAGAAGGATTTGAAAAGCGAGAATAGATGTTCACATCAAGGCTGTCATCTGAAAAGGCAGCAGCCATGTCTTCTGCAGAATCATAAACAAAACTGCTGGTGAGAAACAAAGGAGTTGAGTGTTCCTTCTCTCCTGTTCTTTCGGTTCTGGTCCTTATGGCGCTTGTCTCTGGGCGCATTCAAAATATTTTATTGTCAGGACACTACCGCACCATTTACAATAACACTGAAATCAATGGCAGCACCTGCTGTCCTGAGCGTTTCAGCCACAGAACAATATTTTTCCATGGATAGGTCAACAGCCCTGTAGGCTTTTGATGGATCGACCTCTCCAGTGATGTTAAAAACCAACTGAATATTTTTCCACAGCGAAGGCTCTTTTCCTTCCTCCCTTTGACCATCTACTTCAATGATAAGATTTTCAAGTCCCTGGCGTTGTTTTCTCAAGATGCTGATCACATCGACAGCGCTGCAGCCACAAAGAGCTGATAGCAACATTTGCATGGGCCTGAAACCAGATCCGTTTCCACCTTGTGCAACAGGAATGTCAATGCGCATGATATGCCCATCAGCATCTGTAACATCCAATCCATATTCCTTTTCAGCCAATCGAGCCGTGATCAATGCCATAAGAATAAATTGACTGCAAATATACGATTTCAGCCCTAAAAACGGCTGAACTGCCCCTCTTGATTGGTATTCAAGGCAACTGCGCTATTTTTGGGCATATGTCCTGCGAAACATCCATCTTGCTTCAGGAAAAATTGGCAGGCCTACAGGGTAGCTTGAGACAAAGAATATCCTCCTCGAAAGCCAGCTGGATTCCCTCCTGAAAGCGATTGAAAAAATGGAAAGCGAGCGTTAAGACCAAACTAACCCTTCACCAGTTGGTTGATGCATTTTTCAAGGCTCTCTTTCCAACTTTCAGGACTCACACCGAAAACAAGCTTGATTTTTTGTTTGTCCAAGACGCTGTATGCTGGCCGCTTTGCCGGTGTGGGATATGCACTGGAGGGAATTGGATGAACTACACAATCTGATGCAATCAGCCTCTTGATTTCGACTGCAAAATCATACCAGGTAATTTCTCCATCATTGGAATAATTGTAGATGCCAGGATGCCATTGTGGTTGACCAATAATGTGTAAAATGAATGCGGCAAGGTCTGATGCCGATGTTGGACTTCCCTTCTGGTCGTTGACGACAGAAATCTCTTTACGATCTTTCATCAATCGCATCATCGTCTTCACAAAATTATTGCCGTAATAGGAGTATACCCATGAGGTGCGGATGATGACAGAAAGGGGATCATTTTTTATTGCTTCTCGCTCACCTTCAAGTTTTGTTTTCCCATAAACAGAACCAGGCGCAGTGGGAGAAGATTCAGTGTACGGTTCGCTTGCATCACCTCCATAAACATAGTCAGTAGAGACATGAATGAAGCGGCAATCATGGGCAGCTGAAACAGCGGCCAGGATGCCCACTGCTTCTGCATTGACAAGATGTGCCAATGAAGCTTCTTGCTCAGCTTTATCGACTGCTGTATAGGCAGCACAATTGATACAATAATCAGGAGAAAATGAGGTAAACACGTTTCTTACCAACTCAAATTGGTGAATAGGAAGATCCTCTCTCGAGAGAAATAAAAATTCATGCTGCGGATGGCCGGAAGCAAGGTCCCTTAATTCTTTTCCAAGCTGACCGTTGGCTCCAGTAACAAGGATCTTCTTCATTGCTCAAGATTAAAAATTGGCATCAAGATTGTTGAAAGTTGGTAGCACTAGGTCTTTCTCAGAAACAATCATTTCTTCAGGGGAAAGTTTCCAGTCTATGTTCAAGGATGGATCATTGAACATAAGACCTGATTCACTCTGCTTGTTGTAAAGATTATCACATTTGTACATGACATCAGCCGATGCACTGAGTACTGAAAATCCATGGGCAAAGCCTCTGGGAACCAGCAACTGCTTTTTGTTCTCTGCAGAAAGCACGACAGAAAAGAATTTCCCATATGTTGGCTCAGCTTTTCTGAGGTCAACAACAACATCCAAGATCTCTCCCTGCAAGGCACGGACCAATTTTGTTTGAGCGAAGGGTGCTTTTTGAAAATGCAATCCCCTGATCACCCCATGCTTGGAATGGGACTGGTTGTCCTGCACCCAATGAAAATCCAGTCCTGCCTTTGAATGAGTTGCACTGTTGTAGCTTTCAAAAAAATAGCCTCTGTCATCAGCAAATACAGAAGGAGTCAATACTACCAATCCTTCAAATCCTGTTGTTTCAACTTTCATCTTATCTGCTTGTGTATTGCTGTTCGTAATATTGCTTGTATGATCCCGAGGTCACGCTTTGGATCCAGCCCTCATTGGCCAGATACCAGTCAATGGTCTTGTCCATGCCTTCTTCAAATTGCAGGGAAGGTTCCCAACCCAATTCCTTGTTCAATTTGGTGGCATCAATAGCATAACGCATGTCATGCCCAGCCCGGTCTTTTACATAGGTAATCAGCTTGGCGCTTTCGCCATCAGCCCTTCCAAGCTTCTTGTCCATGATGCTGCAAAGCAGGTGAACAATATCAATGTTTTTCCACTCATTGAATCCGCCAATATTATAAGTCTCTCCCAATTTACCCTGATGAAAAATCACATCAATGGCCCTGGCGTGATCGTTCACCCAAAGCCAGTCACGGACATTTTCACCTTTCCCATACACAGGAAGGGGTTTGGAATGCACGATATTGTTGATCATCAGTGGCAATAGTTTCTCAGGAAACTGGTGCGATCCATAATTATTAGAGCAATTGGAAATGACCATTGGCAATCCATAGGTATGGAAGTAAGCACTGACCAGGTGGTCTGAAGATGCCTTGGATGCGGAGTAGGGAGAACGCGGATCGTAGGGAGTGTCTTCGGTAAAGAACCCGGTTTCTCCCAATGAACCATAAACTTCATCAGTGGACACATGGTAAAACAATTTCCCTTCCGTGTTTTTCCAAGATTGCTTGGCGGCATTCAACAAGACGGCCGTTCCGATCACATTGGTTTTGACAAATGAAAGTGGATCAAGGATAGACCTGTCTACATGACTCTCTGCAGCAAGGTGAATCACTGCATCAAAAGATTGGTCTGTGAACAATTGATTGATGAAGATTTCATCGGTAATATCACCTTTTACGAAACTATAATTGGGGGCATTTTCAACGTCCCTGAGGTTTTCAAGATTGCCGGCATAGGTAAGGGCATCCAGGTTCACGATAGCATAATCAGGATATTTGTTCACAAACAACCTGATGACGTGTGATCCTATAAAACCTGCACCTCCAGTGATCAATATTTTCTTCATGATTGCTAAATTTATAATTGATGTTAGTTAAACTCCTTTGGTTGCTTGGTCAATTCTTCTTGAGGGAGAGATTTGAAATATTCATATGTTATTTTCAATCCCTCTGCCCTACCCACTTTTGGCTCCCAGCCCAACAATTCCTTGGCCTTGGTGATATCTGGTTTGCGTTGCTTGGGGTCATCTAAAGGCAAGGGCTTAAAAACAATTTTGGTCTTTGCCCCTGTAAGATTGAGGATTTCTTCCGCAAAATCCAACAAAGAAATCTCTACAGGATTGCCAATGTTCACAGGATAGACATAGTCACTCATTAAAAGCCTGTAAATCCCTTCTATCAAGTCATCTACATAACAAAAAGACCTTGTCTGAGAACCGTCCCCAAAAACGGTCAAATCCTCACCCCTGAGCGCCTGCCCAATAAAAGCGGGTAAGGCCCTGCCATCATTCAGCCTCATCCTAGGACCATAGGTATTGAAAATTCGAATGATCCTTGTTTCCACCTGGTGAAAGGTATGGTAGGCCATGGTGATGGACTCCATAAATCGTTTTGCTTCATCATACACACCGCGCGGACCGACAGGATTTACATTTCCCCAATATTCTTCTGTCTGGGGATGCACCAGCGGATCTCCATAGACTTCAGAAGTAGAAGCCACCAGTATCCTGGCACCCTTGGCCTTTGCGAGACCGAGACAATTATGGGTTCCCAATGCACCAACCTTCAGCGTCTGGATGGGTATTTTGAGATAGTCTATTGGGCTTGCAGGTGAGGCAAAATGCAATATATAATCAAGGTTTCCAGGAACGTGTATAAACTTGGTGATGTCATGGTGATAGAATTCAAACTCCTTTAATTTAAACAGGTGTTCGATGTTTTTCAAATCACCGGTAATCAGGTTGTCCATCCCTACAACGTCAAATCCTTCCTTGATAAAACGATCACACAAATGTGAACCAAGAAAACCCGCTGCGCCAGTGATGAGAACCCTTTTGTTTGCCATAAGCTAAAATTAAATTTTGGGGTTACGGCCAATGCTTTCGTAATGGAATCCAAGTTCATTGACGCTATTGACATCAAAAAGGTTTCTGCCATCGAAAATCGCTTTCCGCTTGAGGCTCCTGACCATTTTCGAAAAGTCAGGCGTCCTGAATTCATTCCACTCTGTAGCGATGATCAGTGCATCTGCACCTTCCAGGGCATCGTATTGGTTTTCTACAAATTTGATTTTATCACCCAGCAACGCTTTGACGTTGGCCATGGCTTCAGGGTCAAATGCGGAAACAGTTGCTCCTGCTGCGAGTAATGCATCAATCATGTACAAAGCTGGGGCTTCACGGATATCGTCTGTATTGGGCTTGAAAGCCAATCCCCAGAGGGCAAAATGTTTGCCGGCCAGATCACCGTTAAAATAGCTGTGGATTTTTGGCATGAGATGCAATTTCTGCTTCTCATTGACTTCCATTACGGCATTGAGGATTTGAAAATCATACCCTACTTCTGCAGCACTTGTCACCAGGGCATGAACGTCCTTAGGAAAACAACTTCCTCCATAGCCAATACCAGGGAAAAGAAATCTTTTCCCGATGCGGGCGTCGCTACCAACACCCAAACGAACCATGTCAACATCTGCACCCATCCTTTCGCAAAGCTGCGCAATCTCATTCATGAATGAAATCTTGGTGGCCAAAAAAGAATTGGCTGCATATTTTGTCAGTTCTGCAGAACGAACATCCATGTATATCAACGGGTTACCGGAACGTACAAAGGGTGCATACAATTCATTCATGAGCTTTTTTGAACGCTCTGTGCTTGCACCAATCACTACACGATCAGGTTTCATGAAATCCTCTACCGCGACCCCTTCCCTCAAGAATTCGGGGTTAGACACCACATCAAATTCTACCTTGCTGTTTTCAGCAATGGCCAGTTGAACTTTCTCGGCTGTTCCAACCGGCACAGTGCTCTTGTCCACCACTACCACATATTCTTCTATGATTTTTCCTAGTTCTTTGGCAACTCCCAGTATGTATTTGAGATCTGCAGAACCATCTTCACCGGGCGGTGTTGGAAGAGCAAGAAAAAGAATCTTTGCATCCCTGATACCAGTTGTGAGGTCTGAAGTAAAACGAAGCCTTTGCTCTTTGAGATTTCTCAAAAATATTTTCTCAAGCCCAGGTTCGTAAATGGTGATTGCTCCACTGCTAAGTTTATCGACCTTTTGCTGGTCAATATCTATGCAGGTTACCTCATTGCCCGTTTCAGCAAAACATGTCCCTGTGACGAGGCCTACATATCCGGTGCCAATGACTGCAATCTTCATGGGGTTGGTTTATTTTGTGAAGGCGTTTACATGATCAACTATAAAATTCAATTGATCCTGATCCAATTCTGTGTGAATGGGCAAAGACACAACACGGTGTGTAAGCCAATCGGTAACAGGCAAGTCAACTGCCGGTAGATTCAGGAAAGAGAACATGTTTTGCCTATGGGCTGGTACGGGGTAATAGATCATGGCAGGGATACCAACAGCAGCCAGTTGCCCAACCAATTCATCTCTGTTGCAGTCGTTCAAAATCAAGGTATACTGGTGAAATACATGGGTATTGCCTTTCGCTATAAACGGAGTTACTATTTTAGGATTAGAGGCAAAAGCTTTCGAGTAGAAATCAGCAGCCTGCCTTCTTGCTTCGTTATACTGGTTCAGGTGCCTGAGCTTTATGTTCAAAACTGCAGCCTGAATGGAATCGAGCCTTGAGTTACAACCCACTAGGTCATGGTAATATCGCTTGCTCTGGCCATGGTTGGCTATCATCCTCATTTTATCCGCAAGGCTGGCATTACGCGTTACGATCGCACCTCCATCCCCAAAACAACCCAGGTTTTTGGAAGGAAAAAAAGAAGTACATCCAATATCGCCGATAGTGCCTGTCAAGTGGACGGTACCATCGCTGAACTGAATGGTAGCGCCGATGGCCTGTGCATTGTCTTCAATCACAAAAAGTCCAAATTCCTTGGCGATGGCCATGATTTCTTCCATAGGGGCAGACTGACCATACAAGTGCACAGGAACGATTGCCTTGGTTTTGGGAGTAATGGCTGCTCGAATCTTGCTGGGATCTATGCAAAAAGTCTTTGGATCAACATCCACAAAAACAGGATTGAGCCTTAACAAGGCCATTACTTCTGTGGTGGCGATGTAGGTAAAAGAAGGCGTAATGACCTCATCACCCGGCTCCAAGCCAACTGCCATCATGGCTATTTGCAGCGCATCTGTGCCATTGGCGCAGGGAACAACATGTTCAATGTCTAAAAACTGCCCCAACGCTGCTGAAAAATCAGTCACTGCCTTCCCATTGATGAATGATGTGTTTTGAACAACATCTGCAATTGCCTCATCAACCTCTGTTTTTATTTTGAGGTATTGCCTTTTCAAATCCACCATCTGGATAGGAACCATAATCCTTTATTTGTGCCGCAAAGGTAAGAAAATAAAGGGCATAACTTAATTTGGCCGTAGCTTTACCCCATTATTCAGACATGCTTGTTTTTTACAATATATTCCTCATTTTATACCGTGCTGGAATCTACATTGCCTCATTGTGGAATACCAAAGCCAGTTTTTGGGTTAATGGGAGAAAAAATATATTTGAAAGGCTGAAAGCCTCTGTAGAAATGGGGCAAGGTCCGATCATTTGGATGCACAGCTCCTCTTTGGGTGAATTTGAACAAGGAAAACCAGTCCTGGAAAGCTTAAAAACCACCTACCCAAACCACAGGATCCTGTTGACGTTCTTTTCCCCTTCAGGATATGAAATCAGGAAAAACTATGATGGGGCGGACATGGTTTTTTACCTCCCCTTGGATGGACGCATTCGTTCACGAAAATTTCTCGACATCATAAATCCTGAATTGGCCATCTTCATCAAATATGAATCCTGGTTTTATTACCTCAATGGGCTAAAAAAAAGAGGGGTCCCCACCCTGCTGATATCTGCAATTTTTACTCCAAAACAGAATTTCTTTGGACCCCTGGGTGGTTTTCTAAGGACCCTGTTGGAAAGCTACACCCATCTTTTTGTTCAGAATGCACCATCAGCAGCAATCCTGCAAAAATTCAAGCTCCAGGTCCCCGTTACTGTTGCGGGAGACACACGCTATGACCGTGTTGAGGAGATTACACACCTACCCTTTCACCATACTGCAATTGAAGCATTTTGCGGTGAGACTGAGACCTTGATTGCAGGTAGTACCTGGAAAGAGGATGAAGAAATGCTTTCAGGGTTATTGGAAGCTAAACCTGACTTAAAACTCATCATCGCACCGCATGAAATTGGCCCAAAACATCTTCAGGAAATCAAGAAGTTGTTCAAGCAAAATATTCTTTTGTCCGAAGCTGATGATCAAATTCGATTGAAAGAAGCAAGGGTATTGATCATTGATTGCATTGGCATGCTGTCAAAGATTTACCGCTATGCAACCATTTGCTATGTGGGTGGCGGCTTTAATGTTGCGGGTATCCACAACATCCTCGAGCCTGCTGCCTATGGGAAAACGGTCATTTTTGGCCCCAATCACGACCGGACAGCAGAAGCAAAAGCATTGATTGAAATTGGAGTGGGCAATAGTTACAGGGCAGAGCAAGAGCTTATTTCTGCTACTGAAAAACTGATATCAGACCAAGCCTTTAGAACTTCACTTGATGATGCAGCAAGGAGTTTTGTACAAAGCAGAAAGGGTGCAACAAATATCATTGTCCATCATATCGTCGAAAATCGACTTCTGAGCATACCATAAAATTTTTCAACCACTTCCTCCTGCTCAAGGTTGTCTTGCACAGTTCTGATGAATTGGCCAGCAATCGACTCCGCTTCATTGAATGTTTTGGCTTGATCCAACAATCCCATCATGGTGTCAAAACTGTGAGCATCACCTTTGAAGAGGGTCTCCAAAAATATATACCGGTCATTGATACCCATTGCCGATCTCAATGAGTCTTGCCGTAGTTGTTGCAGTCGATCCGAAAGGTCTGGCACAGAGGGATTGAACCTGTCATTCAAAGATTGAAAAGTAACAGCATCTACCTCAGGCTCAATGGCTTTTATATCTTGAACAGGCTGTTCTGGCTGCACCGACTTATCCGAAACCATCAATTCCCTGATGATATCAAAGCCAATTTCCAACAAGACTTCCCTAGAGGCCCCTTCAAGGGTCAAGCGGTTCAACTTTTCCGTCAATTCTTTAAGTCTTTCCATCGCTTTGTGGTATTTTTACAGTTCCTTGTTCATAAAGATACCAAGAGATCAACAAAACAAAACATGTTCATAGAACCAATCAACCATGGTCAACAAGCAGGATGGATAGAAGTAGTCTGTGGTTCCATGTTCTCAGGAAAAACAGAGGAATTGATCAGAAGGCTCAAACGTGCCAAAATTGCCAACATGTCTGTTGGAATTTTCAAACCCTCCATTGATATCCGATACCATGCGGGAAAAATTGTTTCCCATGATGAAAATACCATCAATGCAACCCCTCTCACCGAATCCAAAGATATCCTTACCCATGCCGAGGCTTTCAATGTCGTTGGCATTGACGAGGCCCAGTTTTTTGATGCAGAAATTGTTCATGTATGTGAAAGCCTTGCCAATGCGGGTAAACGGGTGATTGTAGCGGGTCTCGACATGGACTATACCGGCAAACCATTTGGACCAATGCCCGCTCTGCTATCAGTGGCCAATTTTGTAACCAAGCTCCATGCTGTTTGCATCAAGTGCGGAGGAATTGCCAGTTATTCTTATAGAATTTCATCCAAAACAGACCAGGTAGTTTTGGGAGAAAAAGACCACTACGAAGCCCGTTGCAGAAATTGCTTCAACAATTAATTCACCACTGTGGAAGCACTGAATCAATATACCGCGCTGCTGAAAAAAGAATTCTTGCTGGAGACCAGGCAGCAGCATACCCTTTATGGTGTGATGCTCTACATCGCTTCAACGGTTTTTGTGATTTACCTGACCATTGATTCTCCTGATGCTGACACATGGAACTCCCTTTTTTGGATCACACAACTTTTTATTTGCATCAATGCAGTAGCAAAAAGTTTTTTACAGGAAGCCAGAGGAAGAATGCTCTATTATTATTCCATCACTTCTCCAGTTGTATTCATCCTATCAAAACTGAGCTACAACATACTCTTGATGCTGGCAATGAACATTGTGAACCTATTGCTCTACACTGCATTCATGGGCAACCCGACCGAATCATTTTTGCAATTTCTTTTGATTGGACTTTTAGGATCAATGGGCCTGGGATTGGTATTTACCATGCTGGCCGCCATTGCAAGCAAGGCCATGCAGCAAGCGTCACTGATGGCCATTCTCGGGTTTCCCCTGATCATCCCTCAGTTGCTGTTGCTGGTCCGTCTCTCCAAAACTGCTTTTTCAGAAGTTTTCAGACAGGGAGTACCGCAACAACTGGTCCTGCTTCTTGTATCCCTTGACATACTCATTGTATTCCTTGCGGTTATTTTATATCCATTTTTATGGAAAGATTAGCCGAAGGGCCTAATTTTGCTGATCAAAGCTACGGGTTGTATGCCCGTTGAACAGAACCTCCGGTTCCTTCAATGCTTATCAATATATCCATACCATGCGACTTACCTGGTGGAAAATAACTTCAATCGTTCTGCTTGCCTATGCTGTAATTGGAGGCATTTTGCTTCCTGTTCCTGAACTCACACAATTGGGAGAGACCATCAGAAACCTCTACTACCATGTATGCATGTGGTTTGCCATGATGATCCTTTTTACCATTTCAATTGCCCAAAGCATCAAGTACCTGAGAACCGGTTTGATTGAGCATGACATCAAAGCTTCTTCCTATGCCGGAGTAGGAACCTATCTAGGTTTGCTGGGTTATGCCACTGGTGCCATTTGGGCCAGCTTTACCTGGGCAGACCCTAACAATCCTGCATTCGCATCCTTTGGCTCCATCATGCGTGAGCCAAAGCTGATTGGTGCAGCCATCGCGCTGCTGATCTATGGTGCTTATTTTATCTTGAGAAGTTCCATCACCGACATGGACCAACGGGCAAGGGTAAGTGCCGTGTACAATATTTTTGCCTATGCCATGCTTTTCCCTTCCATATGGATCATTCCGAGGTTGCTTCCCAGCCTGCATCCTGGCCAGGAAGGGAATCCTGCACTCAATTTCAACGACATTGACGCCAGAATGAGGATGGTTTTCTATCCTGCTGTAATTGGCTGGACACTACTAGGGGCCTGGATTGCCACTTTAAAAATCAGACATAAAATATTGTTGGAACAAAAATGGTTTGCAAATGAAAAATAAATTGATTGCTTTTGTTTTGAGCATGGCCATCTTTGGTGTTAAAGCACAAGAGGTATCGAACAACGAAACAATGGCCTCTGTGATGCGGTCCAATGGAAAAATTTATGTTGTAGTAGCGGTTGTGCTTACCATCCTTTTCGGATTGTTTGCATACTTAATTCGCTTGGACAGAAAAATTTCCAAACTCGAAAAGGAAGCCTAAACTTTATTCCTGTCCGCCTTGTTTTCTAACCAACGAAAAAAAATGCCATGAACCCTGAATACAGTTTCTTTGATGCCGTTTGTAAGAGTTTTGACAAGGCGGCCCAATACACGCAATTTGATCAAGGTATTCTTGAACAAATCAAGCAGTGCAACAGCGTGCTTCGCATGCATTTCCCGGTAAAAATTGGAGACAAAGTAGAAGTGATCAAAGCCTACAGGGTGCAGCACTCCCACCACAAACTCCCCTGCAAGGGAGGAATCAGGTTCAGTGAAATGGTGAACCTTGATGAAGTGATGGCACTGTCTGCATTGATGACCTACAAATGTGCGATAGTAAACGTACCATTCGGCGGCGCGAAAGGCGGCATCACCATCGATCCTAAAAAATACAGTGCTTATGACCTTGAGCGGATCACCAGAAGGTATACAAGTGAGCTGATCAAGAAAAGATTCATTGGTCCCGGTGAAGATGTGCCCGCACCCGATTATGGAACAGGAGAAAGGGAAATGTCCTGGATCCTGGACACCTATATGGCCATGCACCCTGGAGAAGTGGAAGCACTGGGCTGCGTAACAGGTAAGCCTGTTACACAGGGCGGGGTAAAAGGAAGAAGGGAGGCAACTGGCCTGGGTGTTTTCTTTGGTATCAGGGAAGTTTGCAACAATGCCGAGGTCATGGCCAAGCTTGGTTTGAAAACAGGACTAGCAGGCAAGAAAATAATTGTACAAGGACTAGGAAATGTTGGTTACCATTCTGCCAAATTCTTTCAGGAAGGCGGCGCACTGGTTGTAGGCCTTGCTGAATATGAAGGATCCATCTACAATGAAAATGGGCTTGATGTTGAAGCAGTATTCCAGCACAGGAAAAAAACCGGATCAATCCTTGATTTCCCCGGTGCAACCAACCTCAACAAAAATACAGATGCTCTGGAAGCCCCCTGTGACATCCTGATTCCTGCAGCACTCGAGAACGTCATCAATGCTGAAAACGCCGACCGGGTTCAAGCCAAGATTGTTGGAGAGGCTGCAAATGGACCTTTGACACCTGAAGCTGATGAAATACTTGTCAACAAAGGAGTCCTCGTTGTGCCAGATATGTATTTGAATGCGGGTGGCGTTACCGTTTCTTATTTCGAATGGTTGAAGAACCTAAGCCATGTCTCCTATGGCCGTCTCGAAAGAAGATTCATGGAAAATCAAAATGCCAACATCGTATCCCAGCTTGAAGAGATGACAGGTAACAAAATCAGTGACGCGCAGAAAAAGCTGATTGTGCACGGACCAGATGAAATAGACCTGGTCAGGAGTGGATTGGAAGATACCATGATAAAGGCCACCAATGAGATCCTGGATTGCTGGAAACAAAATCCTGAAATCAAAGACATGAGGACAGCAGCTTTTGTAGTGGCCATCAACAAGGTTGGGACAAGCTATCTGGAACTGGGAATTTTCCCTTAAAAAATATGCTTACTCATGTTTTGGAAAAAAAGAGAGCCATTCAGGTATCTCTTTTTTTTTGTCTGCCACATGGCATTCAACCCCATTGGTGATGACAAGATAACGAACAGGAACGGCGAGATGATAAGAAAGAATTTGCATCAAGACAGGGGCTTTCAATGGCACATCAGCAGCTTTGCATTCCACCATCATCCAGGGCTGGGTATTTGCGTCAAAGACCAGTAAATCAAAGCGTTTCATCAAATTTCCAAGGCGCAATCCTTTTTCAACAGCTATCGAATGGGAAGGAATTCCTGCCGACTTGGTCATCCAGTTGATGAAATTCTGTCTTACCCATTCTTCAGGCTGAAGAGCAACCCATTTCTGACGAATTCCATCAAAAATTTCTGGTTGTCCCCCCTGCTCGCGGATCTTGAAATCGGGTTCTGGAAACTTCAAACTGATCATGCATGCAAAGTAATCAGTAATTTTGAGGTAGAACAACTTGAAATATGAACAGCAAGGAAGATATCGTCAGGAACTGGCTTCCCAGGTATACCGGAATGGCATTAGAGCAATTTGGACAATATATCCTGTTGACCAACTTCAGCAAATACGTAGACCTTTTTGCAACATGGAACAAGGTCGAAGTTGTTGGGCGAGACAAACCCATGCAATGCGCAACTTTTGACGGTATCACCATCATCAATTTTGGCATGGGCAGCCCCACGGCTGCTACCATCATGGACCTGCTTACTGCCATTGACCCCAAAGCTGTTCTGTTCCTTGGAAAATGCGGAGGGCTCAAAAAAAGAAACAAGATTGGCGACCTGATACTGCCTATTGCCGCCATCAGGGGCGAAGGAACCTCAAACGACTACTTTCCTGCAGAAGTACCCGCGATGCCTGCATTTGCCTTGCAAAAAGCCATTTCAACCACCATCCGCGAACATGAACTTGACTATTGGACTGGGACCGTATACACCACCAACAGAAGGGTTTGGGAACATGACGAAGAATTCAAAAACTATCTTCAAAAAGTAAGGGCATATGCCATAGACATGGAAACGGCTACTATTTTTTCTGTCGGTTTTTACAACAAAATCCCAACTGGAGCCTTGCTCCTTGTCAGCGACCAACCCATGATCCCCGAAGGAGTCAAGACAGAGGAAAGTGATAAACAGGTGACGGCTAATTTTGTAGAATCTCACCTAAAAGTTGGCATTGATTCACTGAAACAACTGATCAACAACGGTCAAACGGTTAGGCACCTGAGGTTTTAGGGTATTTGTGGTTTATAATTCGTGCAAAAAGCGGCCTGTTTCATCAGAAAATACCGTTATTTTTTTGTAATTTTGCCATCTCAATGCCAAAACAAGTCTGGTGCCGTAAGATCAGGTTTGATGGATATATCGCCCTATTAGGGTCGGTCACCGGGATTTGTTTTCAGGCAAAATAAACATCTACAAGCATGAAACTATCCCAATTCAGGTTCGATTTCCCCCTTAACCTCATTGCGCAGACACCCACCAAAAGAAGAGAGGACGCCAGGCTCATGGTCGTTCACAAAGACACTGGACTGATTGAGAACAAAACCTTCAAAGATATTCTTGACTATTTCGAGGAGAAAGATGTTTTCGTGGTAAACAATACCAAGGTATTCCCTGCCAGGATGTATGGACGCAAAGAGAAAACCGGAGCCAAGATTGAAGTTTTTCTTTTGAGAGAGTTGAACAAGCAGAACAGGTTGTGGGATGTCATTGTTGATCCCGCAAGAAAAATCCGTGTGGGCAACAAACTGTATTTTGGTGATGCTGATGAATTGATTGCTGAAGTAATTGACAATACAACATCAAGAGGAAGGACGATCCGTTTTCTTTTTGAAGGCTCAGATGAGGACTTCAAAATGGTACTCAATTCACTTGGTGAAACCCCATTGCCCAAATACATCAAACGCAAGCCAGATGAGCTGGACAGGGAAAGGTACCAGACCGTTTATGCAAAGCATGAAGGCGCTGTTGCAGCACCAACCGCAGGTTTGCATTTTTCAACTGAATTGATCAAGCGTTTGGAAATTGAAGGAATCCGTTTTGCAGAAACAACCCTTCATACTGGTTTGGGAACTTTCAGGGCCATTGAAGTGGAAGACCTGAGCAAACACAAGATGGAAGCTGAATATTATAAGGTAGATGAAACTGCCTGTAAAATAGTAAACAAAGCAAAATCTGAGGGACATCGCATTTGCTCAGTGGGCACAACAACCATGAGGGCCTTGGAAAGCACATTTACTGCTGACAAGATGCTGAAACCATCAGAAGGCTGGACAAATATTTTCATTCATCCTCCATACGAATTCTCCATCTGCGATTCATTGATCACCAATTTCCACCTGCCCAAAACTTCCCTCCTGATCATGGCTTGTGCATTTGCAGGCTACGAACTTACCATGGAAGCTTACAAAAAGGCCATCAAGGACAAGTACAGGTTCTTCAGCTATGGAGATGCCATGCTAATCATCTGATGAGTGTATTTTGACTATGGCTGGTTAGTCGAGGCCAAACAGGCCCTTGTTCAAAACCTTGAGCGTTTCATTCTTGAATGAAGTTGGAACGAGGATGGAAACATTGTGTAAACTACCGCCATAACTAACCATGTTAACGGGTACGCCCGCGAGTGAATCAAACATCCTTGTCATCAATTGATCCTGCTGCGTGAGCTTGTTGCCAACCACAGAAACGATGGTTTGATCAGCAAGGACTTCCAGTTCACCCAAAGGTTGAAGCTCTTTGGAAATCTGATCAAGATTCAATGTATTGTCAATGGTTACTGATACTGCCACTTCAGATGTTGTGATCATGTCAATGGATGTCTTGTACTTTTCAAAGACCTCAAAAATCTTTCTCAGAAACCCATAGGCCAACAGCATGCGGCTGCTTTTTATTTTCACCATTACGATGCCATCTTTGGCTGCGACTGCTTTCACTCCATTCCCATCAGGTTCTTTCAGAATGATGGTACCTTTTGCTTCGGGCTCCATTGTATTGAGCAGCTTCACAGGAATATTGAATTGTTGTGCTGGCCAGATAGAAGCCGGATGAAGGATTTTTGCTCCAAAATAAGCCAATTCAGCAGCCTCATCGAAGCTCAATTGCTCAATCGGACGGGTGGTGCCAACCACCCTTGGGTCGTTGTTGTGCATCCCATCAATATCGGTCCAGATTTCACAAACAGATGCTGTCACAGCAGCAGCGATCAATGATGCTGAATAATCACTGCCTCCCCTCTTCAGGTTATCCACCTCTCCTTTTGCATTCCTGCAAATGTATCCCTGGGTAATGAAAATTGGCTTTCCAGGATATGCTTCAAGTGCTTTCAAAAGTTTTGCTCTGATGGCCAACACCTGTGGCTCATCATTGGCATCAATGGCCATGAAATCAAGTGCAGGAAGCAATACATGGTCCTGGCCCTTCTCTTCCAGATAATAGGAGAACAACTTGGTACTCATCAATTCTCCCTGGGCAAGAATATCCTTGTTGAGTGCCTCATTGAAAGAAATTTTCAAAATGATGTTGAGGAATTCAAAATGCTCGTTGATGCTGGCTACGGCCTTTTCTCTTATGGCTTCTGTTTCAAGCAATGCATTGATAAAAACACCATAATGGGCATGGAGGGCATCGATGGCATTTTTTGCTTTCTCCTTGTCTCCTGAAGCCATGGCATCACCAATGGCCACCAAAGCATTGGTGGTTCCGCTCAGTGCACTCAAGACAACAATTTTGGGCTCATTGTCACGGGTGATCAAGTCTCTAACTTGAAACATTCTTTCCGGCTTGCCTACGGAGGTTCCTCCGAACTTCATTATTTTCATGCGTTGTTGATTGAGTGTGCGCGAAGTTAAAACTTGATATTGAATTTTTCAGCAATCAGGGCAAGGTCCTGCCAAACTACTTCAAGAAGTGGGATTCCATTTGCGCGACGGTGTTCTTCCATGGCGCGCTCAGGATCTCCCGGAATGATTACAGGTTGCTCTTTCGCAATAGGCTCCGCAGCCCTGAACCGCCTGATCCAAAGGTCCATGTCTCGTTTAAAGTCCTCTGATTTTCGGAAGGCATCAATCCTCATCGCCCCAAAAAAATGACCAATGCCTTTTCCTGGTTGATTCTCTGGCATTGGAACATAAGCAGGGAATGGAGGAACCCAGGGACCAAAATTGGCACCACTCAAAACAGCTGAAAAAATATCGACAATGGAGCCGAGAGCATATCCCTTGTGGCTGCCTTGTTCCCTGTTGCCCCCCAGGGGCAACAAAGCACCCCCATTTTTCAATGCATGGGCATCAGCGACCTGATTACCTTCTGCGTCCTGAATCCATCCCAAAGGAGCCTCCATTTGCTTCCGCTGCAAGATCTCTAGTTTTCCATTGGCCGCTGTAGTGGTTGCCATGTCAGCAATAAAAGGTGGTTCATCCCCAGAAGGAACTGCAACACAAATTGGATTGGTGCCCAACATCCTTTCCTTGGAAAAAGTAGGAGCAACAAGTGCGCTGGCATTGGTCATCACAATCCCTATCATGTCTTTCTCCAGTGCCCGCATTGCATGAAATGCAGCAATTCCAAAATGGTTGCTGTTACAAACACTGACCCAACCCGTTCCCACTTGTGTTGCCTTGGCAATGGCCACATCCATGGCCTCAGGGGCCACTACAAGCCCAAGCCCCTGGTCTCCATCCACCACAGCTGTTGAAGGCGTTTCATGGATGATGCTGATATTTGGAGAGGCATTTACTCTTTTCGCTTCCCAGAGCCTGACATACCCAGACAATCTTGCTACACCATGCGAATCTATACCACGGAGGTCTGCTGATACAAGCGCCATTGCTCCTATTTTTGCTTGGTCTGGAGGACATCCCATGGCCATGAATACATGTTCTACCAAAGACATGAGTGCTGAATATTCTACCATTTTTTCCATGCGATAAAATTACAGTGAATTTTCAGAAGCGATTCAACAATATCTTGAACAAATAAGCGGTAAAACAACATGAAAATGGTGGAAAACTCTCGCTTCATTGCTGTGTTTTACACCTCCTTTTACCTTTACTTTGATAGAACTTTGTTTTAACAAAATCAATCAGTATGATAAAACTACAGGTAATTGGACATTTGGGCAAAGACTGCACTACGAATGTCGTGAATGGGAAAAACGTGATCAACTTCAGTGTGGCCCACAGCGAAAAGTACAAGGACGCATCTGGAAATCCGGTAGAGAGAACCACTTGGGTGGATTGCGCCTATTGGACGGAAAGGACTGCGGTAGCGCCTTATTTGAAAAAGGGGCAGCTTGTTTATGCTGAGGGATCACCCGAAGTGAGAAGTTACACCAAAAACGATGGGACCACAGGAACCTCACTTACGCTTCGTGTACTGAATGTGCAGCTGTTGGGAAGTTCCCGAAACGAATCTGGTGGAGCTGATGCACCTGGTGCCAGTGGAGCTGAATCAGATGACCTGCCATTTTAATTAGGGAGTCAACATCAACGCTTGGCAGACTGCCTGATTGACCTGATGATTTCATGCAGGTTGATCAGGCTTTTTTTATGCTCAATCCTGTTGGCCATCACAGGATTGACGAGGTGCATGGTGCTAATGCTCTCGTCTATCATGTTCGTAATTTTTGCTGCACCTTCATCATTCAGCCCGGCATCAATCAATACATTTTCTTCTCCATTCAACAGATCCTCACGAATGTCAGCCAAGTCGTCCAAAATAAGGAAATAAGTCATGAGGGCATACCATGCACGAATGGCCTTTTCAAGATCAAAGGAGGAATTGTTGAGGATGACCAGGCTGAAAAGGTAGCTGTCTGCCCTGTTCAGAGAGGGAAAGACTGTCCCCAACCTTGTATCCCCTGTTTTAAGGGAATGGGAACTTCCTGCATATGTTTTCAGTTCTTCAAACAACTTTTGATCTACAACACTTGGCGCAACCAAGGCGATGACTTCAGTAACATGTGCCGCCCAGTCAAGCTGCTGATGCTCCAACAGTGCAGCACTGTGAAGAATGGCTTCTGAAAGTTGAAGAAAGTCTTCGCTAATCAGCTGTTGGCGATCAGCCCCACAACGGTAAAGCAGGTCTGAAAAAATCGGCATGAAGGTATAGCCTGGAGCACTGGGCACATAGATTTTCCTGTTCTTCCAATAGAGATTGTCATGGGGAACCTTCCTGTTGACATAGGTTTCCCCTATCAGCATATCAACGCCATAAGCAAGTTTCAGATCATCTTTGGAAAGAAACATCATGGATCAGGATGGATTGGGTTTACGCCTGCTGTAACTGTTTTCCCTATTGCGGATAGCCCTTGCATTTGCTGTATCTACGAGGATTCTAAAGTCTTTGGGATGTTGCTGGTAAAACTGATAACTTTTTGAAAACCGCATGGGTTCAACACCATGGTACTTCAATACAAGATCTATTTCCTTTTGTAATGCACTGTCTTTGTTCAAAGAAGAGTCTTTCAGCTGATAGGTCTCGACAAAAGCCTCTGCCACAGCAATATCATAGAGAATATTGGCCATCCTGTCCTTTTCAATCACATCAATTGAATTGAATCCTGCACCAGAACAAGACCAGAGCATCAACGTCAAGAAAGCAAGCTGTATGGATTGGAGAAATTTCACTTTAATTCCTGTCTGTATTTTGAAGCGTTGGAGATATCCAATCGTGTGCAAAGATCAATTACCCTTGCTTTCTCTTGCAAATTTCCTTTTTTGAACAAGCGAATGACTTCATCCGTTTTGCCTTGAAAGAAAAAAGGCATAATCATCAAATTTGGGGTTTCTGCATTGAGGGTATTGAGCATGGAAATGGCATTCAACACCTGTTCCCTTGCATCATTTTCATTCTCAATCATTTTGTCCATCCCTTGGCGGTAATAGGTATAAATGGCATCATGCACCAAAGCATAGCGGCTGTTCTGAAGGTTCTCTGATAACCAGTAACGGTTCCGCTGACCATCGAAAGGTTTCCAACCCTCTATGCCCCTTCCCTCGGGAGAAGCACTAACAATCGCATTTGCCTTTTGAAAAAAAGCATCGCCTCCACGGGGTGAATACGCATCATAATCGAGACCGAGGATGATGTTGACATAATACGCAAATAGTGCAGAGAGATTTCCGGCAAGGGGTTCTGTGCCAGAAACCCTGTTCTCATTGAACTCTATGGGTTGAAATTCAACATATCGAAAGACAATATTGTTATCAATATGATTCACCAGCGGAGAAAGATAATTGGTATTGTATACAGGCCTTGCTGCCTGAATGGTGAGGGTTCCCTTGTATACATTGGGCTCAACAACAGATTGCAGATTCAATAGAAAACTGCATTCTATTTTTTCATTGGGCTCAAATAGGTCTGAAGTCCACTTTCTCTTGTTGAGAAAAGCATTGAGGGATGTCTGCAGGGTCTGAAAAACTTTCTTGTCAACAGTACTTCCAATTTGTGCATAGACAACATTGACCTTTGCATTGATTTCCTGTGCAAACAGCTTACTGCCTGCAAAAAGAGTACAAAGCATAAAAATGCACAATGACCTGGATAGATGAAACATATTGATCTGTCTGATGATGACCCTGGCGTTTTAAGAACTGTTATTTCAGTTACTAAGTTAACTATTAATTCAACTTGATTTTTGATTCAATAATTTCATAAAACAAGAAGGGCGATGGTTTTAACATCGCCCTTTCATAAAGTATTTTTTTCAATTAACGGAACAGGTCTTCTTCATTCTTACGGAAATAAACCTTGTCTTCCATGAACTCCTGTGTTGCAAGCAATGCAGGATTGGGCATTTTTTCGTATGCCTTGGAAATCTCAATCTGCTCCTTGTTCTCATGAATTTCTTCAAGGCTGTCTGTATGGCTTGCGAATTCCTCCAATTTGTTGTGGAGCTCCTCTTTTATGGCAATATTGATCTGTGCAGCCCTTTTCCCAATAATAGAAATAGACTGGTACAGATTACCTGTTTTACTTTTGATTTCATTCAGGTCCTTTGTTTCAGCTACATTGGTAAGGTTATTTCCCAGCTGCCTGCGAAGTCTGCTCATTATTTAAAATTTTAAGGTTATTTTTTGTCAAAGTTAAGTAACGTTCTGCTTCTTTTGTCAATTTACTTTCGGGGAACCTGTCTTGGAAGTCCTCTACCTCAAGAATTACTTTTGCATATCGCTCCCCTTTTTTCTCATCAACACTCATGGCTGCATACTTGAAATATGACTTGATGGACATGAGTTTGTACTCATCTCCCTTAGGAGAATCAGGATAGTTATTGATCAGGGTAGTATAGGCAAGGGCTGCCGCTTTGAATTGGCCTACATTAAAATACAATTGTGCTGAGAGGAATTCCTTGGTTTCAAGCTTTGCCTGGCATTTGGCGATGATGGCTTCTGCTTCCTTGCTTTTGGGCGATTCAGGATGCGTGTTGATGAAGACCTGAAACATGCCAATGGCTTTGATGGTATTGGACTGTTCTAACTCTGGCTTGGGGGATTGCTTATAATAGCAATTGGCCTGCATGTATTCAACTTCTTCAGCCCTTTTGCTATTGGCAAAAACTTCCAGATAGCCTTTAAAAAGATTCTCAGCAGTTTCATAATCCCTCATGTTGTAATGAGAGAAAGCATAATTATAATATAGGTCATCAAACTGTGGAGTACCCTTGAAAACGGGGAAAAGCTCCTCATACAAGACCTGGGCCTGGCGAAATTCCTTTTTTTCAAAGTAGGTATTGGCCATTTTCAGCTTGTACTCAAAATCCTTGCTCTTCAATACCTTTCCGAATTTGGAACAGGCGCTGAGTAAAAGGATCAACACAAAAACCAGGATATTATTCAACTTCATAAATGGATGGCAAAGTTAAGCATTTAGCAGAAGAATCTAAATTAAGTTCTTTAAAAGAAACTCCAGGTTAAACAAGTCATAAAAAAAGTGCCCTCCTTTACAGGAGGGCACCACTATATCTTTTGATCAGATTACTTCTTTGAACGAAGGTTTGGATGAGGAGCTGGAACCGTGTTTGGTGCATCAACTACTTCTCCTGTTGCGCTGAAATCAATTGTATTGACATCGCCATCAGCCTGACCATATTTGTTGATCAAACGATCGGCAGCAATACCTTGCTTTTCAGTGAGGTAAGACATGATTGCATTAACCCTGTCCCAGCTGAGCTGTTGGCTGGCCTTAGAGGCTTCTGCATATCCTGTGATGAATACTTTACAAGCAGGGTTGTTTTTCAACCTGTCAGCAGTTGAAGCCAAAAGGCTTTGCGCTTCTTTAGACAAAGTAGAAGATCCTTTTGCAAAGCTTACACTTGGGATATTACCCATGTTGCAAGTTACTGGAGCAGGAACAACCATGTTCTTGCAGCATGGAGGCTCAGGGCATTTTCCAACACCATTCGCATCAACTGGCTGGCAGTCTGTAGGGGTAATCAATTGTTTGTCCTTGTAATCAGGAACGCCATCTCCGTCAGTATCCTTGCTTACACCGTGTGTGTCAACAGGGGCTCCAGCGGGAGTGTTGGGCTCCATGTCAAATTGGTCAGCAACGCCGTCTCCATCTGCATCATCAAGAACAACTTTAGGCATTTTCATCCTTTTAGGGGCATTCAATTCGCCGTAAGAAAACTCCAATGGATTCTTCCAATAAAGTGGCTCTACAGACTTAGATTTTTTCTGCGCAAAGGTATCCAATCCTGCAAGGAGGAATAAACCCAAGAACAGAACCGAGAATATTTTATTCAGTTTCATATTTGGAAAATTTGATGAGGTTTAGTTAGATTTAGAAAATGTTGATGTTCAAACCAACAGACAAGAAATTGTAGGAGTCGTAGTGAGTTGTTGCTGTCGCATCTCCAAGTGGTGAAGCGCTCCAACGTTGACCATCCAACAAATCATCTGCCAAGAATGTGAATTTGTCTTCAACTGCCAAATTAACCCTTTTGGAAAGTTTGAAGGCAAAGCCCATTCCAAACGAAGCACTTGTTTTTGAAGTTTTACCAAACAGTTTCTTGCTATACTGAGAATTTGTCTCACCAGCTGTCTCGTAGGTGCCATCTAACAATGATTTCAGGGCTGATTTGGTATCATTGCGGGTTGCATAGGTTCCACCGGGGATAGAGCTGAAATTGTATTTCTGACCGCTCGCATTAAGAGCATCAATGTTTGTTTCATAGAAAGTAACCCCTACTCCAACAATTGCATAAAGACCAAACTTAGGTTCTGCCTTGTGAAAACGGATGTTGCTAAGATTGAATAGCATTTGGGCGCTCAAATCATTCAACTTTGTTTTGTAGTTGTAGAACACCCTGTCAGTTGCTGCAATCAGCCCAACAGTTTGGTTTCCTACACCAGTGTAAATGCGCTGGTTTCCTCTGTATCCATTGTTTTTCCAAGCAGGATTGTTCATGTAATTGTAACTGTCTTTCCAATTCAATCCAACTGCAGTACCGCTGTTGAATTCTCCTCTCAATGACACTATGTAGCCGATAGACTTTCTAAGATGGATTCCATATCCAAAAGTTGGGAAAACAGTACTTACATCACCACTGATGTTTGGTGCTCCCACTTTGAAACCAAGCTCCCACTGATTACGGGGTTTTGCAGGAAAAATGTACTGGTTGTTCAGGAACTCATTGTGTTGAGCCATTCTTGAAGGAGGAATCAAAGATGAGTCCTTCCAATCAGATCCACCCTTTGCAGACATTTGTGCCTGGGTAGTCATCACCAGGGCCAAAAGACCAAGGATAAAAGCATACTTTTTACTTGCCATAGCTGTGTTTGTTAGTTTAAAGATTTTTGACACGGACTTACCATGTTCTACAAATGTAGAGGTAAAGTTTTAATATTCAAATAAATACCACTGTTTTTTCGCTGTTTAATGTGAAATAATGCTATCCCACCAACCTTTTACGACAAAGTGCCCATTTTAACTTAATGCCCGCTGGGAAACTAGCAACAAACGAGGGAAATATTGCGTAAGTTCGCAGTCCAGCAATGACAAAACCACAAGAAATTATAGCCACTGAGCTGAAACAGTTCGAATCCTTGTTCAAAGAGGCCGTTAAAAGCAATGTCCCATTGTTAGACAGGATTTTGAAATATGTTGTCAAAACCAAGGGAAAACAGCTCAGGCCTATGTTTGTTTTGCTGTCTGCAAGGCTTTGCGGGGAAATAACACCTGTCACCTACCGGGCAGCGTCCTTGGTAGAATTGTTGCATACAGCCACTCTTGTTCACGATGATGTGGTGGATGAGGCATCAGAAAGAAGGGGATTTTTTTCCGTATACGCACTCTGGAAAAACAAGGCCTCTGTGCTGGTCGGAGACTACCTTTTGGCCAAGGGGCTGTTGTTATCCCTTGAAAACAAGGACTTTAAGGTGCTGGAAATCCTTTCCGATGCGGTCAAAAAAATGAGCGAAGGCGAGTTATTGCAATTGGAGAAGTCTCGGTTACTCAACATTACTGAAGAGGATTATTTTACCATCATCAGAAACAAAACAGCCTCCCTCCTGGCTTCTGCTTGTGCTGCAGGCGCTTTTTCCGCCAGCCAAGATGAAGCATTGACTGAAAAATTGCGCCTTTTTGGTGAAAATACCGGAATTGCCTTCCAGATCAAGGATGATCTTTTTGACTATGGCACTGCTGATGTCGGCAAACCTACGGGAAACGATATTCGTGAAAAAAAGCTAACCCTTCCACTTATCTATACCCTGAAAACAGTTTCAGCGGAGACCAAGAGAAACCTCATCTACATCATTAAAAACAAAAACAAGGACAAATCCAGTGTTCAGCATGTGATAGATGAGGTGAAAAAAGCCGGAGGCATCCAATATGCAGAAGAAGTCATGAACTCCTACAAAAAAGCAGCACTTGATCTGCTTGAAAGTTTTCCTGCATCAGAAGCAAGGGATGCCCTTTCAGAAATGGTCACTTTCACAACTGAAAGAAAAAAATAACATGTGTGCATCCTCAAAGCGATGGAGAACGAATAATCTGCCTGCTCAAGCGACGGAAGCACTGAAGAATGAACTTAAAATTCACCCAACCCTTTGCGGTATTCTTGCCCTCAGGGGAATTGATGACTACCAGAAGGCAAAATTCTTCTTCAGACCTGATCTGAACACCTTGCATGACCCATTCCTGATGAAGGACATGCAACTTGCTGTTGAGAGGATCATTGATGCGATTGCGCAAGAGGAGAAAATCCTTGTATATGGCGATTACGATGTTGATGGAACCACCTCAGTGGCCATCATGTATGATTTTCTTGCCAAAATTTATGACAAAGCAAAACTTGAGTTCTATATTCCGAACAGGTACCGAGAGGGATATGGCCTTTCGAGCCAGGGAATTTCCTATGCAGCGGAACAGGGCTTCTCACTGCTGATCACCCTGGACTGTGGCATCAAATCAGTGGAATTGATTGCAGCCGCAAAAGCCATGGGAATTGATACCATTGTATGCGACCACCACCTGCCAGGACCAGCACTTCCTCCTGCCATTGCCATCCTCAATGCAAAACAACAAGATTGTCCATATCCTTACAAAGAACTTTGCGGATGTGGGGTTGGTTTCAAATTGATTCAAGCACTCTCAGCAGCATTGGGATTGGAAGAAGAGGAATACCTCCCCTATCTTGAATTGGTTGCTACTGCTATCGCAGCAGATATTGTTCCCATCACAGGAGAAAACAGGATCCTTGCATACCATGGAATCAAACAGGTAAATGCCAATCCATCCACAGGCATCAAAGCGCTCATTGAATTGAGCGGTTCAGGAAAAGAAATCACCATTGGCAGCCTTTCCTTTATGATTGGTCCCCGAATCAATGCCGCTGGAAGAATGGACGATGCCAAAAAAGCTGTATCGTTATTCATCGAAAAAGATCCTGAACAGGCAAAATTGCTTGCAGCATTGTTGCAAACCGACAACAATTCCCGCAGAGAGGCAGATGCACAAATTACTGAAGAAGCGATTCAAATGCTGTTGGCAGACCCCGCACTACAATCAAAGAAATCCACGGTAGTCTTCGATGCTGGATGGCACAAAGGCGTCATTGGTATTGTTGCCAGCAGGCTGCTCGAAAAATATTACAGACCTACTATTGTGATCACCAAGAGTGGAGACATGCTTGCCGGTAGCGCAAGAAGTATTCCGGGATTCAACATTCATGATGGGTTGGAATATTGCAGTGATTTGCTATTGGGATTTGGAGGACATTATTTTGCAGCGGGGATGACACTGATGCCAGATCAGTTGGAGGCATTTCAACAAAGGTTTGAAGAGATTGCTTCCGCCCAACTTACCGACAATCAGCTTGTTCCAGAAATAGTCATCGATGCCATTGTAGAATTGAAAGACCTGACACCTGCCTTTTTCAGAATACTGCATCAAATGGAACCTTTTGGCCCTGAAAACATGCGACCGGTCTTCTGTTTGCTAAATGCAAAAGATTCAGGTTGCCGCATTGTAAAGGATGAACATCTAAGGTTTGAAGTCGAACAAGATGGAGTTAGGATGACAGGCATAGGATTCAACATGGCAGAGCGTTTCAGTCTGATGGAGGATTCCTCCCTCCTTGATATCGTTTTTACCTTGGAAGAAAATAATTTCAGAGGAGTTACCTCACTTCAAATGAAGGTCATCGATTTTGACATGGCAGGAAAAAAATGGACCGGCATTGGCCGGTCCTGATTGATAAAAAATATGGAAGGTATTGCGCTATGCCTTCATCAGTTCAACACTTCTGGTAATAAATGCTGTGAGTTCGCTGCCTTTCAACATGCCCTGTGACAACAAGGCAAGATCAGCCAAATTCCTTACCTGCTTTGTCTGCATGTCTGCATTTTCATCTGCAAGAATTGAAGTAAAAATGCTGTTGTTGCCATTGACTGTCAGCAGCACTTCGTCAGGCATGTTGGCGTAAAAGCTGCCCATGGGTCCACTCATGGATGCCATGTCTTTCATCCTTCTCATGAACTCAGGCCTTGTGGCTACAACCGGCGGCGCATCTGCATTCAATCCCTTTACTTCAACATTGATGGTGATGTTATCAACCTTGAAATCAAACAGCGCTTTCAACTTCTCAACCTCCTTTTCTGACAAAACAGAATTAGTGTCTTCTTGCTTATCAATAAGGTTATCCGTAATGTCTGAGTCTACTCGCGTAAACTGAACATTGTCCCATTTTGATTCTATCTGACCAATAAAAGATGCATCAACAAGTGTATCCATCTTGACCACTTTATAACCACGGTCTTGGGCAGATTTGATGTAAGCATCTTGCTGTACTGGATCTGTGGTGTACAGGATCACCAATTTACCATCTTTGTTTTTCTGCAAGGTTTCTGCAGCAGTCCTGTATTCTTCCAAGGTATAGAATGATCCGGAAGCAGCATCCTGCATGATGTGGAACTTATCCGCTTTCTCACGGAACTTGTCGTCTGTAATCATGCCGTACTTGACAAAAAGAGCGAGGCTTTCCCATTTTTCTTCAAACTCTTTTCTTTCATTCCTGAAAATCTCATCCAGTTTGTCTGCTACTTTTTTGGTGATATGGCTGTTGATCTTTCTAACGTTGGGATCTCCCTGCAAGTAGCTCCTGCTTACATTGAGCGGAATGTCTGGTGAGTCGATTACCCCTTGCAACAACATCAGGAACTCGGGTACAATATCTTTTACTTCGTCTGTTACGAAGACCTGGTTGGAGTAAAGTTGAATCTTGTCTTTTTGGATTTCATATGACTGCTTGATCTTGGGGAAATAAAGAATACCCGTCAAGGTGAAAGGATAGTCTACATTGAGGTGAATCCAAAACAACGGTGTTTCATTGAATGGATAAAGCGATTTGTAAAAATCCTCATAGTCCTTCTTCTCCAGTTCCGCTGGTTTTTTCACCCAAGCAGGATTGGTATTGTTGATTTGATTTTCTTCGAAGAAAATGGGTACAGGGAGGAACTTACAGAACTTGTCCAAGATTCCCTTTATTTTGGCTGAATCCAGAAATTCCTGGCTCTCCTCATTGATGAAAAGCGTAATAGAAGTACCCCTCTCTTTTTTCTCAGAGGGCTGCAAAGTGAACTCAGGGCTTCCGTCACATTCCCAAACAACCGCTTCGCTGTTTTCCTTATATGAAAGGGTGCTGAGTTGTACCTTCTCACTCACCATGAAACCACTGTAAAATCCAAGACCGAAATGTCCGATGATATTGGCCTCGTTTTGACCTTTGTATTTTGCCAGGAATTCTTCAGCGCTCGAAAAAGCCACCTGGTTAATGTATTTGTCAACCTCTTCTGCAGTCATACCGATGCCCCTATCGGCAATGGTCAGGGTTTTGGCTTCCTTGTCTAAGATTACGTCAATGCGCAATTCCCCCAATTCACCTTTTGCCTCTCCTGCAGACGAATACGCCTTCAATTTTTGGGTGGCGTCTACCGCGTTGGCAATGAGTTCACGCAGGAAAATGTCGTGATCGCTGTAGAGAAACTTCTTGATGATGGGGAAAATGTTCTCTGTCTGAACCCGTATTTGTCCTTTTTGCATATACTATGTTTTAGTTGCAGCCGACAAAATGAATGCCAAAAAGCAAAAGTGACAGGTTGACACTCATCGGTTTGGCAACAAAGGAGAAAAAAAGACAAAATGAGAATAAAATATAGGCAAAAATGGCAAAAAAGCATTACCTTCGCCCCCCATTATCAAATCAATAAATACAGGGTTTATGCAAAATTATGAATTGATGGTGATTTTTACCCCTGTTCTGAGCGAGGAAGAATTCAAAACTGCTCAGAAGAAATATGTCGATTTTATCACTGCTGGCGGTGGTTCTCTCGTACATAGCAACCCCTGGGGGTTGAAATCACTGGCCTACCCCATCCAGAAGAAGACTACGGGAATCTACTGGGTTATGGAATATGTAGCGCCATCCGACATGAATGAAAAGCTGAAGATTCAGCTCCTGCGTGACGAGCAGGTACTCCGTCACATTGTTATCAAACTCGATAAATACGCCGTCGAGTATAACACAAAAAAGAGAAGTGGTGTATCTACCGGAACCGAAAAAGCAGTGGAGGGCTAATATCATGGCAAAAGCAAATGAGATCAAGTACCTGACAGCCATTAAAACCGAGAAACCTAGGAAGAAATTCTGCCGTTTCAAGAAATATGGTATCCGTTACATCGATTACAAAGACGGCGAATTTTTAAAGAAGTTCCTGAATGAGCAAGGCAAAATGTTGCCACGCCGCATTACAGGTAACTCACTGAAGTATCAGCGCAAGGTGTCTGAAGCCATCAAGCGTGGTCGTCAGATGGCATTGTTGCCATACGTAACAGATTTGTTGAAGTAGAACCTCCAACCTAATCACCTGATGGTGTGACAGTCCCATAACTGGGATTGGAGTTGGTAAAACTTTTAAAAAGAACATTATGCAGATTATTTTAATTCAAGACGTTAACAACCTTGGTGGAGCAAATGAAGTGGTAACCGTAAAAAACGGTTATGCCCGTAATTTTCTCATCCCACAGAAATTCGCAGTAGAAGCTTCCCCTTCAAACCTTAAGCAACTTGAGGAGCGCCTCAAGCAAATAAGGAAAAAAGAAGAGAAAATGCTTGCTGAAATCAACAAGGTTATCGCAGCATTGCAAGAAGGTCCTGTAACCATTGGTGCCAAAACCGGTACTACTGGAAAGATCTTCGGTAGTGTTACCACTGTTCAGGTTGCCAAGGCAGTACGTGAGCAAAAGGGATATGAGATCGATCGCCGTCGCATTCAATTGCTTGATGAAATCAAGGAATTGGGAAGCTACAAGGCCAAGGTTGATTTCGGAAACGGAAACGAAACCGAAATTGAACTCGAAATCGTTGCGGAATAATAATAACGCAAAATTTTATCAAGCCCCCTGCATGCAGGGGGCTTTTTTATTGCCTACTTTAATGACATGATAAGATTGGCGCTGATCATACTATTCATCAACTGTATTGTTGAGCTGAGTGGACAATCTGCACCCTACCTGAGATCGATCAATGATTCGGGATCAATTAAGTCAAGCTGCTATAAAGGGCTTGAAAAAGAAATCATTCATTATCAGAAAATAGAAAAAGAAGGTGGTTGGAAAAAAATTAAACCTCCGAAAAAAACAATTATACTAGGAGACAGCAGTGAAGTGGTGAAAAACATCAGGAAACGGCTGATGAAAACGAGTGAGAGTACAACTGCTGACACTTCATTGATTTTTGACAAGGCATTAGAAAAAGACATTATCGAATACCAGATGAGAAATGGTCTTCAGCCAGATGGAAAACCTGGAAAAGAAACATTGCAAGCAATGAATGTTACAGTGCAGGACAGAATCCAGCAATTAAGATTGAATTTGGAAAGGTGTTTACAATTAGCAGATGACTATGGTGAAAAATACATCCTGGTCAATATTCCGGCATTTGAAATGATTGCCATGAAGAACGGAAAGCCGGTTTTTTACAGTAAGATTGTTGCTGGAAAAGAGTCTGACAAGACAGCTATATTCAGGGGAACAATGAGGTATGTTGTTTTTGCCCCCTACTGGAATGTTCCGGAGAGTATCATGCAAAAGGAAATATTCCCAGAAATGGCAAAACATCCTGGATACCTGGAAGCAAATCATATGGAATGGCATGATGGAAAAATAAGACAAAAACCAGGGCCATGGAATGCATTAGGAGGGGTAAAATTCATATTTCCCAATGCCTACAACATGTACATGCATGATACACCTGCCAAAACCCTTTTCAACGAAAATTCACGGGCATTCAGTCATGGATGCATAAGAATTGAAGAGCCGCTAAAAATGGCGTTGTTTTTGCTTGAGGAACAGAAAGAATGGAGCATGGATAGAATTGCCGCTGCAATGAAACAGGAACAAGAAACCACAGTAGTATTAAAAGAAAAAACAGGAGTTCACATTCTCTATTTTACTGCTTTCATCGATGAAAATGGAAAGTTGAATTTCCGAAAAGATATATACGGTAAAGATCAATACCTCCTTTACTGATTGAATAATATCACTAATGCTTCACGTACTGTTTGAAAAAAAGATTAGAGGTATCTGACACAGTTCCATCTTTATTGGTGTACACAATATACAATCCCATGTCCTTGATAGAATTGGCAAGTACAATTGCTTTATTGACGCCCATTACCATAAAAGCATTATCATAGGCATCGGCCGTGATGGCATCAGGCCCTATTACAGTTACGGAAACAATCCCATTGTCCACAGGCCTGGCCGTCCTGGGATCAATGATATGGCTCCAGTACCTGTTTCCAAGATTTCTGTATTTTTTCATGCTGCCTGATGTGGTAACAGCCATGTTTGATAGACTTATCTTTTTTGTGATAAAATGGTCGTCCCCTTTGTAAATTTCAACACCCTCAATGCCAATTATCCAATCACTACCTGCCAAGTTGTTACCGGATGCATATACCTCACCTCCTACCTCAACCATAAAGTCAGAAATTCCTTTGTTGCGAACAAACAATGCGAGTTGATCAACAGTATATCCTTGCGCGATACCGTCACAATCAATTTGGGTATTGGGATTGTCTTTGATTAAACTATCCCTGTTGAATGATACATGATGATATCCTACAAACTTGCTTGTCTTTTGAAGCAAAGCTAGAGTAGGGATTGATTTTGGAGAAGCAGCATTGAATCCCCAAAGCATTGAAATGGGTTTGACGGTAATATCAAAACAACCATTGGTTGCATTACTGACCAACAACGAGTTACGAACCACATTCGAAAGATGAACATCAGCCTTTACCCCTCGGCTGCTTTTGTTAAACTGGCTGATCAAAGAAGTCGGCTGATACAGAGAAAGCGAGTGGTCGATTTCAGATAAAATCTGTTGAATAGAAATGCTATCAATGATGGCTGATGCGTGAATGTATTTGATGGTATACGTTGTTCCTTGTGTCTGGCCAGTTAAGATAAACAATGATTTATCTGGATTTGAACTGAATAACTGGATAAACCCAGAGGTTGTAGCAATAATCAAAAACAGAGTAAACGTACTAATATGCTTAAACATGAATATAAAAATAATGAGAATTGATGTTCATGCATTTTTAATTAAACAAGCAGTAGACGGGCGGATAATTTTTGGGCAAAAAAAAGCCCTGATCTTTCGATCAGGGCTCAATAAATATGGCACCTACCTACTCTCCCGGGACGAATCCCAGTACCATCGGCCATGAGGGGCTTAACTGCTCTGTTCGGTATGGG
>JACCDM010137131.1_pt1 | contig 36326 bp, 33 predicted proteins | sample 7445851 | NCBI WGS metagenome assembly JACCDM01 (sample SAMN15323438, study PRJNA562643) | freshwater metagenome | isolation source: river surface water | place: USA:Blue River Watershed | collected 2017-08-16
CGCACAAGACTTGATGCGCTTGCCCCAATTCTTTTAAACGTTTACCCACAGTTTCGGCCACGGCTCCACCAATGCCTGAGTCGACCTCATCAAAAATTAGCGTTGGAATATGACTGGCCTTAGAAGTGATCACGCTAATAGCTAGACTAATCCTGGCGAGTTCGCCACCAGAGGCAACTTTGGATAAAGACTTGGGAGTAACGCCAGGATGCCCCGCCACTAAAAAATCTACTTGTTCTAAACCATGCATACTTCCCTCAGACAGAGGCTCTAGTTGAATCGCAAAGATTCCGCCTGACATGGCTAAATCCTGCATGGCGGCTGTGACAGCTGTTTCCATGGCTTTTGCTGCTTTGGCACGTTCTTGGCTTAATTTTTTAGCTAATTTCAAATAGGCAGCATGAGTTTCTTGAAGCTTTGCTTCTAAAGCATCCAAATCTTGTGAATTTTTAATTGCTGCCACTTTTTCTTTGATTTCTTGCCAGGTGCTTGGTAAATCTTCAGGGCTTACTTTGAATTTTTTGGCGGCGCTGTGCAAAGCCTTGAGTCGCTCCTCAACAATTTCTAAGCGATCTGGATCGACATCAATTTTTTGTAAATAGCGGTTTAGGCTATGACCCGCTTCGCTAATTTGTATTTGTGCAGATTCAATTGCAATTTTGGCGTCTTCTAAATGACTGTCTAATTTCGCTAAATCAGCGATTTCATGAAAAGCTCTGGATAAAAGCTCTTCAGCATTAGAGTCCTGTTCTTGCAAGAGTTGCACGGCCAATTGGGAACCCTCAATCAGTTTTGCAGCGTTGGCTAGGCGGGCGTGTTCCACTTCAATTTCAGCCCATTCCCCATTCTTGGGGGCCAGTGCATCAAGCTCTTCAAGTTGCCAAGAGAGTCGCTCTTGCTCTTTTTGCAAACTTTCGCCTGCCTCTTTAGCAAGTTTGAGTTGTTTGACTGCTTGCTGCCATGCTTGATACAAAATTTTGACATCATTGACCAAAGGTTCAAGCTTGGCTTGTTTGTCGAGCAAATCTCTTTGTGCGCCTGATTTAAGAAGAAGTTGGTGGGCGTGTTGTCCATGAATATCAACAAAATATTCAGCCATTTCTTTCAATTGCGACAGGGTGGCGGTGCTACCGTTGATGAATGCTTTGCTGCGACCACTGGTATCAATCACTCGCTTCACCATGATGACATCCTCGTCTAAGGAGAAATCATGTTCATTGAACCAAGGGGTTACTAGCTCTTTAAGCGTCGCATTCAAAGAAAAAATAGCCGAAATTTCAGAACGATTTTTTCCTTCTCTGATTTGACTGGGGTCAGCTCTTTCGCCAAGCGCCAATGAAAGTGCGTCTAACAAAATTGATTTACCGGCGCCTGTTTCCCCAGTAAGAACGGTAAAACCGTTTTCTAAATCAATATCGAGTTCATCGACAATCACAAAGTCGCGAATATGAAGGCTGCGTAACATATTTAGAAAGAAGAGGGGTATTCGTTCCAGTGCAACTTTTGTCGAAGCGCTCTGTAATCGCTGTGATCCATTGGATGAAGTAATGTAATTGTCTTTTGTGAACGTTTAATGGCAATTACGTCACCAACTTGTAGTTGTGTCAAAGATTGCATATCAAAATTGACCGTCACATCTTTACCGCCAACTAACTCAATCACAATCATTGAATCACTGGGCAGAACAATTGGGCGATTAGATAGAGCGTGCGGAGCAATCGGTGCGAGTACCACGCCGGCAACTGATGGGTGCAAGATGGGGCCACCAGCTGACATTGAGTAAGCGGTTGATCCGGTCGGTGTTGCGACAATCAAACCATCAGAACGTTGGTTGTACATAAACTGGTCATTCACTCGAACCGTTAACTCAAGCATGCCTGAAAAACCAGAACGATTCACAACCACGTCGTTTAAAGCCAAGCCCGAGCCAATCACAGTTTGATTGCGAATGACTTCAGCTTCTAATAAATAACGAACATCGGATTCATATTGACCATTCAACATTTCAGTCAGCACTAGCTCTACGTCTTGTAGAGGAATGTCGGTCATATAGCCCAAGGTACCCATATTGATACCAATCAGTGGGACATTTTGACCAGCAATTTGTCTAGCAATGCCCAACATCGTTCCATCCCCACCTAAAACAATGACCAAATCAATGTTCGATTCAAATTCACGGGCAGGAATACCTGGTATTTGGGTGATGGTCGTATTAGCAGCCGTTTCTGCCTCTAAAAATACCTCACAGCCGAGGTTTTTGAGGATATTGGCAAGGTTCAAAAGCATATGGGCAAAGCCATCGGCTTGGTACTTTCCAACCAAGGCGATTTTCTTAAAATGCTTTTGCGAGCTTTTTGTCTTAAGATTTGACATGATGTTGATTAAACCATAGCCCTAATAGCCCTACAATTGATAAATGATGGATGACCGTTCAAAAAGCCTACTAAAAACCCTGATTGAGCACTATATCGCTGATGGACAGCCTGTTGGCTCTCGTGCTTTATCTAAATTTTCAGGTTTGGACTTGTCGGCTGCAACCATCAGAAACGTCATGGCTGATCTCGAAGACATGGGTTTTGTGGCCAGCCCCCACACTTCCGCGGGCAGAATTCCAACCCCCAAAGGCTATCGTTTATTTGTCGATACGATGCTCACGGTTAAGCCAATTGAAGAAGTCATGGCGCATGAGGCTCAGGATGCGATTCAGGCGGATGCTCCACAGAGGGTAGTGACTGCAGCAGCTCAAGTTTTATCCAATTTATCGAACTTTGCGGGGGTGGTTCTTACGCCAAGACGTTCTGAGATTTTTAAACAAGTGGAATTTTTAAGACTCTCTGAAAAAAGAATCTTATTGATTTTGGTCACGCCTGAGGGGGATGTGCAAAACAGAATCATCTTGACTGAGCGTGACTATGGTCCTTCAGAATTAGTTGAGGCCAGTAATTATTTAAATAGCCATTTTGCAGGCTTAAGCTTTTATGCCGTCAAAGAAAGACTCAGGCAAGAGTTGGAAAGCATCAAGTCTGGAATCAGTTCTTTAATGGAAGCAGCTCTTAAGGTTGGTGCAGAAAATAATTCACCCGATTCTGGTGTCATTATTTCTGGAGAAAGGCGCTTGTTAAATGTGGGTGACCTTTCTTCAGATATGGACAAATTAAAGCAGCTGTTTGGTGTCTTTGAAGAGAAGACCGAATTGTTGCAATTGTTGGATGTTTCTTCGCGTGCTGAGGGCGTTCAGGTATTTATTGGTGGCGAAAGTGATTTGGTACCCATGGAAGACATGGCGGTTATTACTGCTCCTTATCACGTAGATGGCAGAATTGTGGGAACTTTAGGCGTGATTGGGCCAACCCGAATGGCTTATGAACGCGTAATTCCTATTGTGGACATTACCTCTAAATTGCTCTCAAGTGCCTTGAGTGTCAGTGGCAGTGGTGGAATTTTTAATAAGTGAGGTAATACATGGCCCTTAGTCGCCCAGCTCAACGCACAGCAATCTTGCTGGTTAATTTAGGAACACCTGATGCACCAACAGCTGCAGCAGTCAAACCTTACTTAAAGCAATTTTTATCGGACCCCCGTGTGGTTGAGATTCCAAAATTCATTTGGTGGTTCATTCTTAATTTAATTATTCTGCCAATTCGCTCAGGTGCATCAGCTAAAAAATATGCCAGCATTTGGATGAAAGGTCCTGATGGGGGTTCACCCTTGTTGGTGCACTCTAAAAAGCAAGGTCAAGCTTTAGAACAAAAATTATTGGCGCAGGGCAAAAATATTTTGGTGGATACCGCCATGCGTTATGGCAATCCAAGTTTGGAATCTGTTCTCAAGCGCATGCAGGGTTTAGGTATGGAGCGCTTGTTGGTGTTGCCCTTGTATCCTCAGTACTCTGCAACAACTACCGCATCTACTTTTGACGAAATTTTCAGAATCATTGGTGGCTGGCGCAATCAACCAGAGCTTCGAATTGTGAAGCATTATCACGACCACCCTGATTACATCAATGCTCTCAAAGAGCAAGTGGAAGGATACTGGCAAGAGCATGGGCGCCCTAATTTTGAGGCGGGTGACAAATTACTGTTTTCATTTCACGGAGTTCCTAAGCGCACTCTTGATAAAGGGGATCCTTATCACTGTGAGTGTCATAAAACAGGTCGTTTGTTGCGTGAAGCTTTGGGGTTATCCCCTGATCAGGCGATGGTAACTTTCCAGTCTCGATTTGGAAAAGCCGAGTGGCTTAAGCCTTACACTGCTCCCACGGTTCAAGCCTTGGGTGAGAAGAAAACGGGTCGTTTAGATATTTTTTGCCCAGGCTTTCCAGCCGATTGTTTGGAAACTCTCGAGGAAATCGCCATGGAAGTTCGTGATGATTTCCTCACTGCGGGGGGTGGGGAGTATCACTACATTGCTTGCTTGAATAACAGCCCCGCCTGGATTTCTGGTTTGGCAGAAATTGCTGCCGATCATTTGGCGGGCTGGCCTCAGATGCCTGAGTCACCAGAAGCCTTGGCCTTAAGTCTAGAACGTGCAGCGCAGTTGGCCAATAAAAAATCTGGGTGAGAGAGCTTCAATCTTTTAAAGAAGCCCTTAATTTTTAAATAAATTTTCTTTTTGCCCTTGAATTAAAGGATTTGATGCCCATATGGTCATTTATTGAACTAATAAATGACCTATGACTCAAGACAATAATTCAGAAAAAACTCAAGAAATCAATGAGTTAGAAAAAAATATGAGCGCTACAGAGGCCTCTTCTGGGGCTGCTGAATCTGCTCAACCCGAAGTCCCATTGACGCCTGAAGAAAAAATCCAAGCCTTAGAAGCTCAGGTTCAAGAGTTTCAAGATCAATTCTTGCGTGCGAAGGCTGAGGTTGAAAATGCGCGTCGCAGATCTTTGGAAGAAGTGACCAAAGCCCATAAATTTGCGATTGAGGGCTTTGCTGAAAACTTATTACCCGTTCTGGATAGTTTGAACGCTGCCCTAACGGATAGCGGTTCTGATCCAGCAAAAATGAAAGAGGGCATTGAGTTAACTCTGAAGCAGTTAATGTCTGCGTTAGAGAAAGGCCGCGTTTTAGAGATTAATCCAGTGGGTGAAAAATTTGATCCGCATCGTCATCAAGCCATTGCGATGGTCCCTCATGAGCAAGAAGCCAATACAGTGGTCACGGTTTTGCAAAAAGGTTATTTGATTGCCGATCGTGTTTTAAGGCCTGCTTTGGTGACAGTGAGCCAAGCCAAGTAAAGATGGCTTGAAAAATCAAGATTCATCCTCAAATTCAACATATCAAACAATTTTTAGGAGTTAAGCATGGCAAAGATTATCGGAATTGACTTGGGTACGACCAACTCATGTGTATCAGTTTTGGAGGGCAACACACCCAAAGTGATTGAAAACGCTGAAGGTGCTCGCACCACCCCTTCCATCATCGCTTATATGGAAGATGGCGAAATTTTGGTGGGTGCTCCAGCCAAGCGTCAATCTGTAACAAATCCTCGCAATACGTTGTATGCGGTGAAGCGTTTGATTGGCCGCAAATTTGAAGAAAAAGAAGTTCAAAAAGACATCGACTTGATGCCTTACACCATTGCAAAGGCAGATAACGGCGATGCTTGGGTTGAGGTTCGTGGCAAGAAAATGGCTCCCCCTCAAATCTCCGCTGAAGTGCTTCGTAAGATGAAGAAGACGGCTGAAGACTATTTGGGTGAAGAAGTCACTGAAGCGGTGATTACTGTGCCAGCTTACTTTAATGACAGTCAACGTCAAGCAACTAAAGATGCTGGTCGCATTGCTGGCTTAGATGTCAAGCGCATCATTAACGAACCAACCGCAGCTGCTTTAGCTTTTGGTTTAGATAAACAAGAAAAAGGCGATCGCAAGATTGCCGTGTATGACTTGGGTGGTGGTACGTTTGACGTGTCCATCATTGAGATTGCTGATGTCGATGGTGAAAAGCAATTTGAAGTGTTGTCAACCAACGGCGACACATTCTTGGGTGGTGAAGACTTTGACCAGCGCATCATTGATTACATCATTGATGAGTTCAAAAAAGAGCAAGGTGTTGACTTATCAAAAGACGTATTGGCGCTACAGCGTTTAAAAGAAGCTGCAGAGAAAGCCAAGATTGAATTGTCATCAAGCCAGCAGTCTGACATCAACTTGCCATACATCACAGCTGATGCAACAGGTCCTAAGCACTTAAATATTAAGATGACTCGTGCCAAGCTTGAGTCTTTGGTTGATGACTTAATTGCTCGTACGATTGATCCTTGCCGCACTGCAATTAAAGATGCGGGTGTCTCAGTGGGTGACATTCATGACGTCATTTTGGTGGGCGGTATGACTCGCATGCCAAAGGTTCAAGAAAAGGTGAAAGAATTTTTTGGTCAAGAGCCACGTAAAGACGTCAACCCAGATGAGGCTGTTGCCGTGGGTGCTGCAATTCAAGGTGCGGTGTTATCAGGTGATCGCACAGACGTATTGTTGTTAGACGTCACGCCATTGTCTTTGGGTATTGAGACCTTGGGTGGTGTGATGACCAAAATGATTACTAAGAACACAACCATCCCAACCAAACATGCTCAAGTCTTCTCAACTGCTGAAGACAATCAGCCTGCGGTCACCATTAAGGTTTATCAGGGTGAGCGTGAGATGGCTGCAGCAAACAAGGTGTTGGGTGAATTTAATTTGGAAGGCATTGCGCCAGCCGCTCGTGGTACACCACAAATTGAAGTTTCTTTTGACATCGATGCCAACGGAATCTTGCATGTAGGTGCTAAAGATAAAGCAACTGGCAAAGAAAATAAGATCACTATCAAAGCAAACTCAGGCTTATCTGAAGAAGAAATTCAGCGCATGGTTAAAGATGCTGAAGTCAACGCAGAAGAAGATCGCAAGTTGCGTGAATTGGTCGATGCCCGTAATACGGCAGAAGCTTTGGTTCACTCAACCAAGAAAGCTTTGGAAGAGCATGGCGCTTCTTTAGAGGCGGGTGAAAAAGAAAAAATTGAAGCGGCCATGAAAGATTTGGATGAGGCTACTAAAGGCACAGACAAAGAAGCCATTGCTGCTAAAACAGAAGAGTTAGGCAAAGTGAGTCAAAAATTAGGTGAAAAAGTGTATGCTGCGATGGCTGAGAAAAATCAAGCAGGTGCGCCAAGCGGTGATAATGCTAAGCCTAAAGACGACAATGTCGTTGACGCTGATTTCAAGGAAGTAAACGACAAGAAGTAAGGAATTGTTTTGGCTAACAAGCGCGACTTTTACGATGTTCTGGGTGTAGCTCGGAATGCCACTGACGATGAGATTAAAAAATCTTATCGAAAGTTGGCCATGAAGTATCACCCAGATAGAAACCCAGACAGCAAAGAGGCTGAAGCAAAATTCAAAGAAGCCAAAGAGGCTTACGAGATGCTATCGGATCCTCAAAAACGAGCTGCTTATGATCAATATGGTCATGCAGGCGTTGATCCTAATATGGGCGGGTTTGGTGGCGCTGGTGCCCAAGGATTTGGTGGTTTCGGCGATGCTTTTGGTGACATTTTCGGCGATATCTTTGGGGGTGGTGCCCGCGGTGGTCGTGGTGGTGGTCCTCAGGTCTATCGTGGTGCCGACTTGCGTTACAGCATGGAAATCACTTTGGAAGAAGCGGCCCATGGTCATGAGACGCAAATCCGAGTTCCCAGTTGGTCTAATTGTGACCATTGTGGTGGAGAAGGGGCTGAACCCGGTTCTAAGGTAGAAACTTGCGGCACTTGCCATGGCTCTGGTCAGGTAAGGGTGTCACAAGGTTTCTTTTCGATGCAACAAACTTGCCCACGTTGCAGTGGCTCAGGAAAACATATTCCCAAACCTTGTAAAAAATGTCATGGTGCTGGCAAGACAAAATCTCAAAAAACCTTGGAAGTCAAAATTCCTGCCGGTATCGATGATGGCATGAGGATTCGTTCTGCAGGGAATGGTGAGCCGGGTGTGAATGGTGGCCCCAGTGGCGATCTTTATGTGGAAGTTCACATCAAGCCGCACTCAGTCTTTGAAAGAGATGGCGACGATCTTCATTGTCAAATGCCGATTTCGTTTGTAGAAGCTGCTTTAGGTGGTGAAATTCAAGTGCCGACTTTGTCGGGTAAAGCCAGCTTTGAAGTTCCAGAGGGAACTCAAAGTGGGCGTACATTCAGATTAAGATCAAAAGGCATTAAGAGTTTAAGAACTGCTTTACCCGGTGACTTGTACATTCATGTTCAAGTAGAAACACCTGTGAAATTAAATCAGGCGCAAAAAGACTTGCTCAAGCAGTTTGAAGAAAGTTTGCAATCAGGTGGCGCGAAACACAATCCGCAACAAAAAGGTTGGTTGGATCGCGTTAAAGATTTCTTTAACTAGCCATCAATCAAGATTTGAAACCATGTTCAGGGCCGGGGAACTTCCCCGCCTTGACATCGCTGATATATTGCTTGAAAGCTGCCTCTATAGAAGCATGACCTTCAAGGAAGTTTTTTACAAACTTAGGACTTCTTCCAGGGAATGCCCCAAGCATGTCGTGCATGACCAAGACCTGACCAGAGCAGTCGGGGCCTGCTCCAATACCAATCGTTGGTATTTGAATTGACTCCGTCACTTTTTTGCCTAGTTCTGAGGGGATGGCTTCAAGCACCAAAAGTTGTGCTCCGGCCGCCTGTAAGGCTTTGGCATCATTGATTAAAGTCTCGGCTGCTTGCGTTGTTTTGCCTTGAACTTTAAACCCGCCCAAAGTATGAACAGATTGGGGTAGAAGTCCCAAGTGCGCACAAACAGGCACACTCCGCTCAACTAAATAATGAACAGTTTCAGAAAGCCATGAACCTCCTTCTAACTTAACCATGTGAGCACCAGCGCGCATGAGGAGGGTGGCATTTTCCATGGCTTGTGCTGGAGTTGCATAGGTGCCGAATGGCATATCTGCAATCAAGAATGCCGACTGATTTCCTTTGGCGACACAACGTGTGTGATAGACCATCTGCTCTATCGTGACTGGAATAGTGCTGCTATGTCCTTGAATGATATTGCCAAGAGAATCCCCAATTAAAATCACATCAATGCCCGCATGATTCATTAAGGAAGCAAAGCTTGCATCGTAGGCTGTCAGGACAGCAATTTTTTCGCCAGCCACTCGCATCTCTTGAAGTTTGGAGATGGTCAATGGAGCCCTTGGATGGGATTCTTCTTGTAAATAAGCCATAAATTTCTGCCCTTTAAATATGTCGACTTGGGCAATTGCACCCTTTGACCTTTTCAATGCGTTGATGTTTCACATTGGGTATGTATTTCGTTAATTTACCAAATCCAGGGAGGTCAATATCTGGAGCAATTTCTAAGAGGGGGTACAGCACGAATGATCGTTCAATCATTCGGGGGTGCGGAATGGTTAAGGCCTCATTGTGAATGGCCAATTGATCGTAGGCCAATACATCTAAATCCAGTGTTCTAGGAGCGTTTAAATAGGGTCTCTCACGTCCGAATGATTGCTCAACCTGCTGGCAAATTCTCAATAGTTCTTCAGGGCTTAAATTAGTTTCCAGTGAAATGACAGCATTGATGAAGTCATCACCTTCGGCATCGACTGGGGCGCTTTGATACATGCAACTGCGTGTGAGTATGCGTAGCTCTGGATGTTGAGCTAAACAAACAATGGCGTCTTTGATGAGTTGTTTGGTATCACCAATGTTGCCGCCGAGACCGATGAAGGCCAGTGCCATGAAACTCCCTTTTCAATATAACCGTACTTTATCTTTTTTTTAATTTGCTTGCTCAGCAGTCGTTTTTGCTGCTTTTGAGCGATTTCTGCGACGCCTCTTTTTGGGCGCTGAAGTGTTTTGAGCAGAATTAGGCATATTTTTAACGATTTGCATGAGTTCTGCACGGACGTGCTCATCGCCTTGCCAGAAGTCTGTCCACCATTGTCCGATTTCTGCCTCAATTTCATGGGTTTGGCAGCGCAACAGCAGAAAATCGTAGCCTGCTTTGAATTTTGGACTTTCAACTAGGCGGTAAGGGTAGCGCCCCACACGTTTTTCTAGACGAGGTTGCATGGTCCAAATCTCTCGCATATCCGCTTCGTGTCGACGTTGCATGCCTAAAAATTCTTTTTGTTGTTCGAATACTTGATCAATCGCGGCATGCAAGGCAGGCACGCTTGGCATGGAGTCGCTCTCAAAATTGGCCCATGCTGCTTGTACGTCATGCCATAACAAGGTTGCAAATAAGAAGCCGGCCGATACGGGCTTTCCAGATTTGATTCTGTCATCGGTATTTTGAAGAGATTGTTTGACGAATTCGGTGCGGTCGCTATCGGACAAAATGTCTTCAATCAGTGGCAAGATTTTGTGATGCAGTCCTACGGTCTCCAACCCCTGAATAGAGGCCCAGGCATGACCTGACATTAATAATTTCAAAATCTCATCAAATAGTCTTGAGCTAGGAACATCTTGTATGAGAGAGCCTAGTTCATGAATGGGCGACAAAGTTTCTTTTTCGATGGTAAAGCCAGTTTTTGCTGCGAATCGAATCGCGCGCAACATTCTTACTGGGTCTTCTCTATAGCGTTGACTCGGTTCACCAATCATGCGAATAATTTTGGCGTTCAGGTCTTGCATGCCATTGTGATAATCCAAAACTGTTTCAGTTTGTGGATCGTAGTACATGGCATTGATTGAAAAATCTCTGCGAGTAGCATCTTCTGCTTGATTACCCCAAACATTGTCCCGCAAAATTCGACCACTGGCAGCAACATCTGCTTGATCCGCTTGAACGTGAGCTCGGAAAGTTGAGACCTCAATAATTTCAGGGCGCTCTTTACCGTAAAAAGTCACGTGGACAATTTGAAAACGGCGTCCAATTAATCGGGAGCGACGAAATAATTTTTGAACTTGTTCGGGGGTGGCATTGGTGGCCACATCAAAATCTTTGGGAGCAATGCCGAGTAGTAAATCACGCACTGCACCGCCCACAATGTACGCTTCAAAGCCAGCTTCTTGAAGCACATGAGTCACTTTGACAGCATTTTTTGATAATAGCTCAGGGTTGATGTGATGCGTGCGTTTAATGATTTTTTTCGGGGTCAGCGGGTGACCGTGAACCAATTTCTTTTGGCGAGCCGGTTTTTTAAGTAGCTTGTCAATAAAGCGACGAATCATGCAAATAGCTCCAAGATAGGCCACTGGCGACTATCCGCTTCAGCGCGAAGTCTGTCATCTGGGTTCGTTGCAATAGGGTGTGTGACCTTTTGCAGGAGTGGCAAATCATTGATTGAGTCTGAGTAAAAATAACTTTGACTTAAGTTTTCTAAAGACAAGTTTTGCGTCTGAAGCCAATTTTCAAGACGAGTGACTTTGCCTTCTTTAAAGTTCGGCAAGCCTGATACTTTGCCAGTAAATTCACCGGTCAATTCATTTCCATTGACTTCGGGTTCTGTCGCAATTAAATGAGAGATGCCAAAAGCCGTCACAATCGGTCGCGTGACAAAACTATTGGTGGCCGTTACCACGCAGCACAGATCACCTTGGTCTTGATGCTTTTGAACCAATTCAATCGCGCTACTACGAATATTCGGACGAATGACCTCAGCCATAAATTGCTCATGCCATTGATTGAGTTGCGCCCTTGAATGATCGGCCAAAGGTTTAAGAGCAAAATCTAAAAAAGCATAGATGTCTAAGCGACCTGCTTTGTAGTCGTTGTAAAAGCGCTCGTTTTGTGCGGCGTAATAGTCGTGATCAACCACACCAATTTTGACCAAGAAGCGCCCCCATTCATGATCACTGTCAATCGGCAAGAGGGTGTGGTCGAGGTCAAATAAGGCAAGTTGTGTCATTTAGGCGTCATTATGCTTATTTTTTTGAGCCAGCATTTCTTTTACGAGGGGTAAGGTGATGGCTCGCTTTGTTTCAAGAGAGTAAGTGTCAAGCGCATCTAAAAGTGACATGAGGCTTGGCATGTCACGATGAAAGTGTCGGAGCAACCATTGCGGAACCTCAGGAGATAAATTCAAGCCTCTGGCATTGGCTGATAATTGAAGAGCCTGGAGTTTTTCATCATCGGATAAAGCATGCATCTGGAAAACCAAGCCCCATGCCAAACGTGTTTTTAAATCATCCCTTAGCTGCAATTGAGTGATTGGGTTGAGGCTGGAGGTCAGTAAGTACTGATGTTCTGATTCGCGTATGGCATTGTGAAGTCTAAATAGTGCGCCTTGTGCAAAGTCGTCTAAATGATCGATGTCATCGATGCCCAAAAGACCCACCTCATGACTATTCTCTAATAGGCTGTCACCAGCAAGACGCCATTCATCAGGGGTGCTCTCGTGATTCAATAGAAAAATATGGATGCCAAGTTCAGAAGCTTTTGTTTTCATGGCCGCCAATAGATGGCTACGGCCTGAGCCACTGGCTCCCCAAAAATGAATCATGCGTTGATCTGGGCGAAGACCGGTGCTGCCAGAGAAATGTTGCTGCCAAGCATTTTGAATGTTTTTCAAAACACTGATTAAATTTTCATTGCCCGTAACAATAAAGTTCTCTAGAGTCACTTCGGGAGTGTGACCAAGATCGAGCGCGATTTGTCGTGGCAATGGATTCACAGATGCCCTAGCTTTGATACCAAGAACTGGTTTTGTAAGCGGTCAACAAGTGACGACTTAACACCAGCAGAATTGCGCTGATAGGAAGAGCTAACAACACTCCAAAAAAGCCAAACCAGCCACCAAATAGCATCAATGAAAAAATAACCAGCACTGGGTGTAAACCAATTTTGTCGCCAACTAGTTTGGGGGTGAGTACAAAACTTTCCAATAGTTGTCCAACCACATAAAGACCTAAGATGGCAAGAATGTTGACCCCTGTCTCGGCTTGGAGCAAGGCTGATAACAAGGCTAGGATGAGTGCAACGCCATAGCCAATGTAGGGGATAAATATGGCCAAGCCAGTAAATAGGCCCAAGGCAATCGCACCAGTCATGCCTAAAAGATATAAGCCCACCGAGTAGAACACGGCAAGAATGGCGATGACGAGTAATTGACCTCTTAGGTACTGAGAGAGTAATTCATCAATTTCATTCAAAATTTGCTGTGTTTGAGGCAGCCATCTAGGTGGTATCACAGGACTTAATTTTTTAAAAAATTCATCCCATTGAATGATTAAATAGAAAACAACAAAAATAATTAAAACAAAACCAACGGTACTAGCCAGAATCGTTTGTCCAGAATTCAAGAGTGTGGAGAGGCCTTGGGTGATGAGAGCGTCTGCATTATTGGAGAGGTGGGCGCTAACTTTACTTTGAATGACCGATTGAATCTGTTGGGTATCAACAGGAATCGTCCAATGAGTGAACCAAGGCCCGAGGACATTTTTTAATTGCTCCAGCCAAATGGGCAATTGATGCCTAAGAGCGGGCAATTCTTTTTGCAAAACACTCAAGAAAAGAATCAGTAAGCCCAAAAGACTTAAAAAGCCGATAAAAACTGTCAAGATGGCCGACCAGGTTTTTCCGATCCCAAGTCCTAAAAGACGCGTAGATAGGGGCCTGAGGACATAAGCCAGGATAAAAGCGGCTAAAAAAGTTGTTAATAAAGAGGCCATAGGTTGAGCGTATCCACTAGAATTCTAAGATTCTACTGATTCAAATACATTTATAGCTATGTCTGATCAAAATTCTTCTCAATCTAAAGGGCTTTCATACCGCGATGCGGGTGTTGATATGGAGGCTGGTGACGCGCTTGTTGAGCGAATTAAGCCCATGGCCAAAAAAACCATGCGAGAGGGTGTCTTGGCTGGTATTGGTGGTTTTGGCGCACTCTTTGAGGTGCCTAAGCGCTATAAAGAGCCAGTTTTGGTTTCGGGTACGGACGGAGTCGGTACCAAGTTGAAGCTAGCCTTTGATTGGAATCGTCATGACACGGTCGGGCAAGATTTGGTGGCCATGAGTGTCAATGATATTTTGGTGCAGGGTGCCGAGCCGCTCTTTTTCTTAGATTATTTTGCTTGCGGTAAGTTGTCTGTGGATACCGCAGCTACTGTAGTAGGCGGTATCGCGAAAGGTTGTGAATTGGCTGGTTGTGCTTTGATTGGTGGTGAAACAGCTGAAATGCCTGGCATGTACCCTGAAGGTGAATATGACTTGGCTGGTTTTGCCGTGGGTGCTGTTGAGAAATCCGGCATGATCACGGGCGCAACGATCGCCCCTGGCGATGTGATTCTAGGTTTGGCCTCTAGTGGCGCTCATTCAAATGGTTATTCTTTGATTCGCAAGATTATTGAGCGTGCGGGCGCCAAAGCAAGCGATGATTTTTATGGTCAGAGCATGAGTGATGTGGTGATGGCGCCAACTCGCATTTATGTCAAATCCATGTTGGCTTTGATGAGCAAATTGACCGTGAAGGGCATGGCTCACATTACGGGCGGTGGCTTGGTTGAGAACGTGCCTCGTGTATTGCCAGAAAATACTCAAGCTGTGTTGCATCGCGATGCATGGCAGTTACCTCAGTTATTCCAATGGTTACAAGCCAAAGGTGGTGTTGAAGATGCTGAAATGCATCGAGTATTTAACTGTGGCATTGGCATGGTGGTGATTTTGAATGCGGCCGATGCGCAAGCGGCTAAAGCCCAGCTCGAGTCAACCGGTGAAAAGGTTTATCAGTTGGGTGAAGTGGTTGCAAGACCGGCGGGCGCTCATCAAACGATTGTTGTTTAATTAATTCCATAGTGAGCAAGAATTTCTTGCTCACATTGTTTTAGGTCTGCTTCGTTCAGAGAGTCTACGACTCGTTTATCAGAAATGCCGCGTAACCAGGTCAATTGTCTTTTGGCCAATTGACGAGTAGCTGCAATCGCTTGTTCTTGAAATTCTTGAAAATTAATTTTTTGATCTAAATAATCCCAGCCTTGACGGTAGCCTACTGCGCGCATGGAGGGCAGGTCAGGATGAAGACTTGGATTTTGATGAAGTAATTTCATCTCATTTAAAAAACCTTCTTGAATCATCAATTCAAAGCGTTTAGCAATGCGATCATGTAAAACAGATCGATCTGAAGGTTCAATCGAAATCAAACGAAAATCTAAAGGCGTGTCCAGTGAGTTGGCGTCGCTTCCTCGACCACTGGTGGTTGGGTTTTCCTTTTGCCAAGCCGACATGGTTTTGCCGGTGCTCAGATAAATTTCAAGGGCGCGCTGAATTCTTTGTGAATCATTCATTTCAATGCGAGCAGCCGCCTGGGGGTCTACTTTTTCCAGTTCAGCATGAATGGCTGGCCAGCCTTTTTCTTGAGCATCTTGTTCAAGTTTTGAGCGAATGTCGGGGTTGGCTGCTGGCATGTCTGAGAGACCGTGGGCGAGGGCTCGCCAGTAAAGCATGGTGCCTCCGACAATTAGGGGGATATGCCCGCGAGCCTCAATTTCTTTGAGCCACTGTTTTGCATCTTTGGCAAATTTGGCTGCAGAGTAAGCAGTCTCTGGTGCGGTGATGTCAATCCCGTGATGAGGAATCTCCGCTCGCTCGGATTGACTGGGTTTGGCTGTGCCAATGTCCATGCCGCGATACACGAGCGCTGAATCCATGCTGATAATTTCAATGATTTTGCCTTTGGCTTTTGCGGCTCTCGCAATTTGCAGGGCAATTCCACTTTTGCCACTGGCTGTAGGCCCCACAATTGTGATGACAGGTTGCTTGAATGCTGCCATCAGCGCCCGCGCAAAAATAATTTATCAAGATCTTGAATGCTCAACTGTATCCAAGTAGGGCGACCATGGTTGCATTGATCTGCGCGCTCGGTTTGTTCCATTTGTCTTAGTAAGGCATCCATCTCTGTCAGCGTCAAAAGTCGATGAGCCCGCACTGCCGCGTGACAGGCTTGCGTTGCGAGACGTTCATGTTGAGCCGCGTCAACCACGGCTTTAGAGCCTGTCGAATCAAGTTCATTCAGTAAATTTCTAACAAGTCCGATGGGGTCTGATTTTTGTAATAGCGTCGGAATAGTTCTGATGGCCAATTGCGTTGGGGCTAATGTGGCAATATCAAAACCTAGTTGGACTAGCGTTTCTCGATGCTCTTCGGATTTGGCCACTTCAAGTTCTGAAGCGTGCATCACCACGGGTACCAATAGTTGTTGAACCTTGACTCCTTCAGCCAAGTCGATTTTGAGTTTTTCATACAGCACGCGTTCATGAGCAGCATGCATATCGACCAATACCAATCCTGATTGGTTCTGCGCCAAAATGTAAATACCATGAATTTGAGCAATCGCATGGCCAAGGGGTAAGTCAGAATGGGTTTGGTGAGAAGGCTGGGATGCAATCGGATCATTTTGTCGAATGAAAAATTGATCCATACTATTTTTGCTGTCGGCTGTGAGTGGCAAGCTCGAATTGCTCATAGAAGCCATCCAAGTATTGAGCCCATGATTTGAACTCACAGGGGCAAAGGAATGAGACGCAAGAGAGGGCGTCCCAGCATTGTGACCTGCTGCTACGCCCAGTGCATTTTGGATGGCTTTAAAAACAAATTGATGGACAGCCCCACTTTCCCTAAAACGCAGTTCTGTCTTTGCGGGATGGACATTCACATCCACCAGTTGAGGGTCAATTTCTAATGAAAGTACCACCATGGGTTGACGGTCACCATGTAGTACGTCTTGATAGGCACTTCGAATCGCATGCTGAATCACTTTGTCACGTACAAAACGACCGTTCACGTAACTGTATTGTTGATCCGCACGTGCGCGACTGGCCGTAGGTTTGCTAATAAACCCTCGGATCGATAAAGCACCTGATACTTGTTCCAGTGGAATTTTGGCCTCATGAAACTCTTGACCCAAGATGGCATCGACTCTTTGTTCAATGTTGCCTTGAGCCCAGCGTTCAGTGATTTTGCCGTTGTGCCACACTGCCATGCTGATATCGGGACGAGATAAAGCAATTCGACGAATCACATCTAAACAATGACCTAGTTCGGTAGAAGCACTTTTTAAAAATTTTCTTCTAGCGGGTGTGTTGAAATACAAATCTTGAACGTCAATCGTGGTCCCTGTTGGGCCAGATGCAGGTGTGACCCCGCCTACAGTTTGACCCCCATTGACCTGAATTTGCCAAGCGTGATCGTCTTCACGCGTGCGTGTGGTGATGCTGAATCTAGATACCGAGGCAATAGATGCCAGAGCTTCACCTCTAAAACCAAGAGAAGCCACAGATTCAAGATCTGATAAAGAAGCAATTTTGCTAGTGGCGTGGCGCAGTATCGCCAGAGGCAGTTCATGAGAGGGAATGCCCATGCCGTCATCTTGAATAGATATCCGCTGAATACCACCTTCTTCAAGTCTGACTGTAATGGCTTGAGCGCCTGCATCGATGGCGTTTTCAAGAACCTCTTTCACCACCGAAGCGGGACGCTCAACGACTTCGCCGGCAGCAATTTGACTGATTAGGGTGTCGGGTAAAGCGGCAATCGCTTTTCTCATATAACTCACGTTAATTTCTAATGATGGCGATATTGCTCTTCAAGTTGAATGATTTGAGCACGAATTTCATCGCTGTCTGTGGCGTCCTGAGATTCGTCTAAATACTTCTGCATGTCTTCAATGGCTGGCCTGATGTAATCTAATTGAGCCAAGGCCAATCCTCGGTCTCTGATTTCTTCAATGGCGTCAGGCAACAAAATCACCAAGCGTTGTTGAATTCCCAGTAATCTTTCCCAACGTTCTTGCTGGGTATAAATGGCTTTTAAATTGCGCAAAAATCTTGAAAGAATTTCACGGGGACTTGAGGATCTCAAAAAGGCACTCAAAGGTAATTGATATTCGCCGCGATACCCTTGTGCATCCAAATAAGGATCAAGCATTTCTTGCAATTCTTGCTTTGATAGTGAGGTACCTGTCAGAGGATCAAGAATGACCTCTCCCTGAGGCAAAGATAGGCGAACCATGAAATGATTTGGGAAAGACACTCCTTTGATATTAAGACCAATCTGGTTGCCCATTTCCATGAAGATCAAAGCCAGAGAAATTGGAATTCCGCGTCGGGTTTCTAAAACAGTATGAAGGTAAGAGTTGTTGGGATCGTAGTAATCATTGCGATTTGGACCAAAGCCTAACTCTTTGTAGAAATAGTTTTTTAATATCTGTAACTTCTGAATTCCGGCCATTTCAGAGGTGATGCGATGCTTTAGTTTTTCAACCAGAACATCCAGTTCATCAAATACGTGTTGGACGACCAAGTCAGGAAAAGCATGCTGACCGATGGCAATGCTGGCTTCGGTGAGGGGAAAGTGCTCATCTTCAGCAACTAAAGAGGCAAAGTAATCAAGTTGTTGTGTTGGCATGATGAATAGCTTAACTGATTAAACTGTTTAGGCTTTATATAAAAAATCTTTTGTTCTAAATCCAGTGATCCATAAGATTCCAAGGTACGCAGCACCAGCAAAACTTAGCCATGCACCCAATAATCCAATGCGAATCATCGGACTTTCTCTGAGTGCTAGCCAATCATGTTGGTGCGCTCCCAAATAAAAAATGATGGCGATGACGATTAGTGCCAAAAAGAGTCGACCAAAAAACTTCAACCACCCAGCATTTTTCTTGAGTAGTTCTAGTTTGTGCAGGCCGCGCCATAAAAGATAAGCATTCAGACAAGCACCTAAGCCAATGGATAGAGCCAAACCTGCATGATTGAGCCAGGGCACCAAAATAATATTTGCAATTTGTGTCAATACCAGCACTCTGATTGCAATCTTCACGGGAGTTTTAATGTCTTGTCGTGAGTAGTAAGCGGGCGCCAAAATTTTTACCATGATCAAACCAATCAAGCCCACGCCATAAGCAGCTAATGCATGTTGGGTCATGCTGACATCCACAGCAGTAAATTGACCGTAGTGATAAAGAACCGCAGCCAATGGTTGACCAAATAGAAATAACGCTAGAGCAGCTGGTGCGGCCAAGATAAATGTTAATTTCAGGCCCCAATCCATCAATTGGGCGACTTGCTCTTGGTCTGCCATGGCGTTCGCTTTACTCAAGGTAGGCAAGAGAACTGTGCCGATGGCAACCCCAAGTAATGCGGTTGGAAATTCCATTAATCGGTCCGCATAAGAAAGCCATGAGACGCTGCCGGCAACCAGATGAGAGGCAATGTTGGTGTTGATGATGAGAGATAGTTGAGCCACTGAAACAGCAAACAGCGCTGGAATCATCAGTTGCAATATTTTTTTAGCACCTGGATGGTTCCAGGCATTTTTAATTTGGCTAATACTGAAACTAATTTTAGGAAGTAAACCAATTTTGATCAACGCAGGAATCTGAATCGCTAATTGCGTCACGCCCCCCAAAATGACCCCAATGCCTAAGGCATAAATAGGCGTCTCAAAATAAGGAGAGAGTAGCCAAGAAGAAAAAATCATGGATAAATTCAGTAATACTGGTGTGAACGCTGGCACAGCGAACTTCTTGTAAGTATTTAAGATGCCGGCAGACAAAGACACCATAGAAATCAGCCCAATGTAGGGGAACATGATTCGGGTTAGGTTCACGCTGGCTTCATAAGCGCCCCCCGCTTGGAAGCCTGAAGCTACCAAATAAATGATCCAGGGTGCAGCAATCACGCCGACCAAAACCGTTAGTACAAGAGACCAAAACAAGATGGTTGCAATCGCATTAATCAGTAAAGATGTGCCTTCTTGACCTTCTTTGGTATTGGTTTCGCCTAAAACTGGAACAAAAGCTTGAGAAAATGCCCCTTCGGCAAAGAGCCTGCGGAGTAAATTGGGGATTCTGAAGGCAACATTAAAGGCGTCAGTCCACTCGGAGGCCCCGTAGGTGCGGGCGATGAGTGTTTCACGAAGCAATCCCGTGATTCGAGAGAGCATGGTCAGGCTACTGACTTTGGCGGCGGCAGATAATAAGTTCACAGGCGTAGTTTTACAGATTTTTGCTGGGGGTGGTAGGCTTGCCCTAGATAAGTTATAATCTTTTTCTTTTGGCAATACCCCTAAAGGTTACAAACATGGCAAATACCGCCCAAGCTCGCAAACGTGCCCGCCAGGCCGTTGCACAAAATGAACATAACGCAAGCTTGCGTTCACGTCTTCGCACGGCTATCAAGTCTGTACGTAAGGCTGTAGACGCAGGTGACCAAGCTGCCGCCGCTAAGGTTTTCCAAGCTGCGCAAGCCACGATTGACAAGATTGCTGACAAGAAAGTTGTGCATAAAAACACAGCTGCGCGAACAAAATCTCGCTTATCAGCAGCTGTTAAGGGCATGACCGCTTAATTTTAGTCGGTTAAAAAAGAGCCCGTTCCCTGATCCGGAGCGGGTTTTTTGTTTCTAGTTGTTTGATTTTATTGGGATTTCGCAGGCTTCAACAATTGGTAAGTTATTGTCTTTGGCGAAATTTTTGACAAAATCCATGGCTTTAGGCTCTATGTCACGAAGTCTTTCATCGACCACCACGCATTTGATGCCAGCAATATTCACTGGTTTGACGTAGGGGGAGTAGGTGAAGCGAGGGTCGCTGGTGTCACCTTCGGGTCTAAATTGAGCCATGACACCGCAGAGTCTCTCAGCCCAATCGCTGGGTCTAAAGGATTTGCCATCGTGGGTGAGACCTTGGATAAAGAATTGTTTGGTCGTCACGATGTGTTTGCGGTATAAATGAATGGATAGTTCGGGGTAACCCCAATATTTTAACAGTCCGCAAATACCTTGAGTCGATATTTAAATTAATCAGGCATTGAAAGTTATGGCTTCAACTATTCCTGTTAGACATTATTTGCAGTTCGCTGATTTCAGTGCGGATGACTATGCTTATTTATTGGAAAGAGCTGCTTTTCTAAAAGCAAAGTTCAAGCGCTACGAAACTTGGCATCCTTTACATGACAGAACTTTGGCGATGATTTTTGAAAAGAATTCAACGCGTACTCGTTTGTCATTTGAAGCAGGTATTCATCAACTAGGTGGTCACGCAGTATTTTTAAATACCAAAGATACGCAGCTAGGTCGGGGCGAACCTGTTGAAGATGCTGCTCAAGTCATTTCTAGAATGACAGACATCATCATGATTCGGACATTTGGCCAAGACATTATTGAGCGTTTTGCAGCCAACTCAAGAGTGCCTGTGATCAATGGTTTGACCAATGAGTACCACCCTTGCCAAGTATTGGCTGATATTTTTACTTATGTGGAACATCGCTCAACTATTCAGGGTAAAACAATTGCTTGGGTTGGTGATGCCAATAACATGGCCTACACCTGGATTCAGGCGGCAGAGATTTTGGGCTTCAAGGTCAATTTCTCAGCGCCGACTGGATATCAATTGAATCAAGAAATGTTAAGTGCTGCCTCAAAGAAACATTTAACAGTTTTTGATAATCCGATGGATGCATGTCGTGGTGCTGATTTGGTCACGACGGATGTATGGACCAGCATGGGCTATGAAGATGAAAATCAAGCACGCTTAAAAGCTTTTAAAGATTGGATGGTGACTGATCAGTTGATGTCAGTGGCTAAGCCAGATGCTTTATTCATGCATTGTTTGCCCGCGCACAGAGGCGAAGAAGTTTCTGCTTCAGTGATTGATGGCCCGCAAAGTGTTGTTTGGGATGAGGCAGAAAATCGTCTACATGTGCAAAAAGCACTGATGGAATTTTTACTTTGTGGCAAGTTGTAACGTTTACTTAATCTTTTAATACTTAGATCAATATGTCAGACATTAAAAAAGTTGTTTTAGCTTATTCTGGTGGTCTCGATACCAGTGTGATTTTGAAGTGGTTGCAAGACACCTATCAGTGCGAGATTGTGACATTCACGGCTGATTTGGGTCAGGGTGAAGAGCTCGAGCCAGCTCGTGCCAAGGCCTTGAAGTTTGGTATCAAGCCAGAAAACATTTTTATTGATGATTTGCGCGAAGAATTTGTCAGAGACTTCGTCTTCCCGATGTTCCGAGCCAATACTATTTATGAAGGCGAGTATTTGCTTGGAACCTCTATTGCGCGTCCTTTGATCGCTAAGCGTCAGATTGAGATTGCACACCAAACAGGTGCTGATTCTGTTTCTCATGGCGCCACAGGTAAGGGTAACGATCAAGTTCGTTTTGAACTAGGTTACTACTCACTAGAGCCTTCTATTAAGGTGATTGCTCCATGGCGTGAGTGGGATTTATTGTCACGCGAAAAATTATTAGCCTATGCAGAGCAACACGGTATTCCTGTGGAAATGAAGCATAAGCAAGGCGGTGCTCCTTATTCCATGGATGCTAACTTATTGCACATCAGCTATGAGGGACGTCATCTTGAGGATCCTAAAGCTGAGGCTGAAGAATCCATGTGGCGTTGGACAGTTTCACCTGAGCAGGCCCCTGATGCGCCTGAGTATCTGGATATTGAATTTGAGCGAGGGGACGCTGTTGCCATCAATGGCAAGCGTTATAAAGCCCATGAGATGTTGGCCGAACTGAATAAGATTGGCGGCAAGCATGGCGTGGGCCGTTTAGATCTTGTTGAGAATCGCTATGTGGGCATGAAGAGCCGCGGCTGTTACGAAACGCCTGGCGGCACCATTTTATTAAAGGCGCATCGCGGCATTGAGAGTATTACGCTTGATCGAGAAGTGGCTCATCTCAAAGATGATTTGATGCCCCGTTATGCCAGCATGATTTACAACGGTTATTGGTGGGCTCCAGAGCGTGTGGCCATTCAGACTTTGATTGATCATACTCAGCAAAATGTCAGTGGGTTTGTGAGAGTCAAGTTGTACAAGGGTTCTGTGACTGTGGTCGCACGTGATTCTAAGAACACATTATTTGATCAAACTATTGCCACATTTGATGATGATGGTGGTGCTTACAACCAAGCAGACGCTGGTGGATTTATTAAATTAAATGCTTTGCGCATGCGCATCGCAGCCAATGCCCGTCGTAAGCGTGGTTCTTAATGAAACACTGCGATTACATTTTTACTATTTAAATAACAGGATTGAGTATGCAATTTGATCAAGTGACAGTTAATAAGAAAGCCAATGTATTTTTTGATGGCAAATGCGTTTCTCACACCGTGACTTTGCCAACCGGCGAGCGTAAATCGGTGGGCGTCATTCTGCCGAGTACTTTGCGTTTTGATTTAACAACGAAGGAAGTTATGGAAGTGGTGGATGGCACAGCTTATGTGAGCATCAATGGCGCTGCAGAGCAAGCATTTTCAGCAGGCCAATCTTGGACTGTAGAGGCTGGTGGCTATTTCGTGATTCGTGCTGAACAAGCTGTTCACTACGTTTGCCACTTTGGCTAAATATTAAGGCTTGGGTAGACCAGAAATGGTGTGCCCAGGCAAGATTCCTTTTTTTGCAAACCAGCCTTGATTCATTTCAAGCGCAAATCGTACCGGTTTGACTGGGCAATGATTGTCTTCTGTCATTGCTTTCATCTCTAGAATATTCACAATCTTTCCGTCATCAGCAATGAAGGCAATGGCTAGGGGGATTTTGGTGTTTCTCATCCAAAAGCAGTGAGTTGCACTGTTCTCAAAAATAAATAGCATGCCATCATCGCTGGGTAAATAAGTGCGATGCATCAAGCCCAATTGGCGTGCTTTTTCGGTATTGGCCACTTCGGCACTAATTTTATAAAGGCCTGCTGATAATTCAATCGTGTTCAGTTTTTGTGCCCATGCATGGGAACTAAGGGCGAATTGTCCAAAAATAGATGAGGCAAGTATTAGTGAGCCAAAAAGAATAGAGCGAAATATTGTCATGGTTAACAAGATGCGATGAGTTTGAGTATGTCTTGGACTTTATCAGATGCTTGGACAGTTCAGTGGAAACAAGGAATGTCGAAACTCAAACCAATATGTATAAAAAATATAAAAATAGACATTAGCTTAAACGCTGTAATTTTTGCTATTTTCTTAGGGTCATTCTGAGCTTTAACCCGATTTAAAACTTATGTTTAGAATAGGGTGTATGACTAAAAAAATCAGCCATCCAAACCCGATTGATTTCCCTGCATTTCAGGAAGATCACACCACGGTCATGGATCGCCAATCGGAGCGTGTTCAACCTCCAAAGATGTATCGCGTGGTTCTAATGAATGATGACTACACTCCAATGGAGTTTGTCGTCATGATCATTCAAGAATATTTTCATCACAATCAGGAAAGTGCTACAAGAATCATGTTGCAAGTTCATCTTGAAGGCAAAGGTGTTTGTGGTGTATATACTAAAGATGTCGCAACAACAAAAGTTCATCAAGTAGTAGATCGAGCCCGTGAGTCGGGTCACCCTTTACAGTGCACTATGGAGGAAGCATGATTGCTCAAGAACTAGAAGTGACCTTGCATATGGCATTTGTGGATGCAAGAGCGTCGCGACATGAATTCATCACAGTAGAGCACTTGCTGTGTGGCCTTTTGGATAACGCTACGGCTGCCGACGTTTTAAAGGCTTGCGCAGTCAATATTGATGATTTAAAGAGTAATCTCAAAAACTTCATTAATGACAATACCCCGATTGTGCCGGGGTCAGATGATGTCGACACCCAGCCTACTTTAGGATTTCAGCGCGTGATTCAACGTGCCATCATGCACGTTCAATCCACTTCAAACGGTAAAAAAGAAGTCACTGGTGCAAATGTCTTGGTGGCTATTTTTGGCGAAAAAGATTCGCATGCGGTCTATTACCTTCAGCAGCAGGGTGTGACTCGTTTAGATATTGTTAATTACATCAGTCATGGCATTCGTAAGGATCAGGTTGAAACTCCTAAAACAAGCGATACCAGTTCTGAAAGTGAAGAGTCAGGGGCTGCGAGCAAAGATAGTCCGTTAGAGCAATACACTCAAAACTTGAACGTCATGGCTAAGCAGGGCCGTATTGACCCACTTATCGGTCGTGAGGGCGAGGTTGAGCGAGTGATTCAAGTCTTGTGTCGCCGCCGCAAAAATAATCCCCTATTGGTGGGGGAGGCTGGTGTAGGTAAGACAGCCATTGCTGAAGGTTTGGCTTGGAGAATCACACAAAATGATGTGCCCGAGGTCTTGGCCAAGGCAACCGTTTATTCATTGGATATGGGCGCACTATTGGCGGGCACTAAGTACCGTGGAGACTTTGAGCAACGACTCAAAGGGGTTTTGAAAAATCTCAAAGATAGTCCAGACGCCATTTTGTTCATTGATGAAATTCATACATTGATTGGTGCTGGAGCTGCCTCGGGCGGCACTTTGGATGCTAGCAATCTTTTAAAGCCGGCATTATCGAGTGGCCAAATGAAATGTATTGGAGCGACCACATTCAATGAGTATCGCGGTATTTTTGAAAAAGATGCGGCTTTGTCTAGACGCTTCCAAAAAGTCGATGTTTTAGAGCCAACGGTCGATCAGACGGTGCAAATCTTGCGTGGCTTGAAAGCTAAATTTGAAGAGCATCATGGGGTGAAGTACGCACAAGCTGCATTAAATGCTGCAGCAGAATTGTCAGCGCGTTACATCAACGATCGTCATTTGCCAGACAAAGCCATTGATGTCATTGACGAAGCGGGTGCTGCGCAACGTATTTTGCCCAAATCAAAGCAAAAGAAAACCATTGGTCGCCAAGAGGTGGAAGACATCGTGGCAAAGATTGCGCGCATTCCGCCACAATCAGTTTCCGTGGATGATCGCAGCAAGCTTCAAACATTAGACCGCGACTTAAAGAGTGTGGTCTTTGGTCAAGATCCAGCCATTGAAGCATTGGCCTCAGCCATCAAAATGTCTCGTGCCGGACTTGGCAAAGATGATAAGCCGATTGGTTCATTCTTGTTTTCTGGACCTACTGGAGTTGGTAAGACTGAAGTGGCGAAGCAGTTGGCGTTCATCATGGGTGTTGAGCTGATTCGTTTTGACATGTCTGAGTATATGGAGCGTCATGCTGTCAGTCGCATGATTGGGGCTCCTCCAGGATATGTGGGCTTTGATCAAGGTGGTTTGTTAACAGAAGCTGTCAATAAAAAACCCCATTGCGTTCTATTGCTAGATGAAATTGAAAAAGCGCATCCTGACATTTTTAATATCTTGTTGCAAGTGATGGATCATGGCACGCTCACTGATAACAATGGCCGCAAAGCTGATTTTAGAAATGTGATCATCATCATGACCACCAATGCAGGCGCTGAAACCATGCAAAAATCAACCATTGGTTTCACCACAGTGCGTCAAGCGGGTGATGAGATGGGGGATATCAAACGTACTTTTACGCCAGAGTTCCGCAATCGTTTGGATGCCATTGTGGCATTTAAGGCCTTGGATGAGAGCATCATTTTGCGCGTGGTAGATAAGTTCTTAATGCAGCTAGAAGAGCAACTTCACGAGAAAAAAGTGGATGCCAGTTTTACTGAAAATCTTCGAGCCTATCTTGCCAAGCATGGTTTTGATCCATTGATGGGGGCAAGACCGATGCAGCGTCTGATTCAAGATTTGGTCAGAAAAGCGCTGGCCGATGAATTGCTCTTTGGCAAATTAGTTCATGGCGGTCATGTCGTTGTCGACATGGACGCCAATGAAAAAATTGTCTTGGATTTTGATGCGCCTGTAAGACCTGCAGTGAAGAAAATTGCTTCGGGGTCTGCTCAGACGGAAGAAATTTAAGCTCGGCCAGTACTGCCAAAGCCGCCAGCACCTCGCTCGCTGGCGGTGAATTCTTCTACTTCAGCCCATGCAACTTGAGCCACTGGCACGATGACCAATTGAGCCAAGCGCTCCATCGGCTCAAGTTTGAAAGCTGTTTGACCGCGGTTCCAAGTGCTAACCATCAATTGACCTTGGTAGTCTGAATCAATCAAGCCCACCAAGTTGCCCAGTACGATACCGTGTTTGTGACCCAGGCCAGACCTTGGCAAAATCAAAGCAGCATAGGCTGGATCATCCAAATAGATCGCCAAGCCCGTTGGTACTAAAACAGTTTGACCGGGTTCAATGGTGATAGCCTCATCCAAGCAAGCTCTCAAATCTAGACCGGCACTTCCTGCCGTTGCATATTGAGGCAAGTTATTTTTCATGCGTTCATCAAGAACTTTGACTTGTAATTTTTTCATATTAAATTTTTGTTGAAACAAGATGGATTAATTGACGAGATAAGCTTAATTTGTCGGCTGCTGGCATTTCGGTGATGCCACTGGCTTCAATGACCATGAGTTGATTCTCATCCAATCCAAATGTCTTTGGACCAATGTTGGCAACTAGCATCGGAATGTTTTTGCGTTGCAATTTCTCTTGCCCATGTTTCTTTAAATCATGGGTTTCTGCTGCAAAGCCAACGCAAAAAACTTTTTTACCTTTTGTTTGCTGAGCAAAGTCAGCCAATATGTCAGGATTTAATTCAAATTCTAGAGAAGGTTGCCCTGCATTGGATTTTTTAATTTTTTCAGGAGACGGATTCTTGATTGTCCAATCAGCCACTGCAGCTACGGCAAAGAAAATGTCGCAATCCAAATGACCCATCACCGCAGCATGCATTTCTTTTGCGCTAGAAACATTGGTGCGTTGAATCTGGCCAGTGAACTCTAGTGGCGTATTTAAGTGACAAGGCCCAGCAATTAATTGAACTTTGGCGCCTGCCTCTAGAGCCGCCTTTGCAATGGCAAAACCCATTTTTCCAGAACTTTTATTGGTGATGCCCCTAACAGGATCAATCGCTTCATAAGTTGGGCCAGCGGTGATGAGAACTTTTTTACCGCTAAGAACTTTTTTTTGGAAAAAAGCGATGATGCCTTCTAGAATTTCATGGGCTTCTAGCATTCTGCCCATCCCGTTTTCGCCACAAGCCTGACTACCGCTGGTAGGCCCTAGAACAGTGATTTGATCATTGAAGAGTTGAGCCACATTTCTTTGCGTGGCTGGGTTGTCCCACATTTGCTTATTCATGGCAGGGACTACCATCAAGGGACACTCTCTGGCTAAGCATGTGGCACTGATTAAGTCATTGGCTAAACCATGACCAATCTTGGCCATTAAGTCTGCACTGGCGGGTGCAACCACCATTAAATCGGCTTTTCTGGATAGCTCGATATGAGCCATGTTATTGGGGATGCGTGAGTCCCATTGATCTGTAAACACTGGCTGACCTGTGAGTGCTTGCATGGTCACGGGAGTCATGAATTGCGTGGCCGCCTCACTCATCATCACCTGTACAGAGGCGCCTTCTTGAATCAAAGCGCGAGCCAATTCAGCTACTTTAAATGCAGCAATGCCTCCGGACATGGCCAAGAGAATTTGTTTGCCTTGAAGTGATTGCATCTGCCTGCTAAACCTTTTTATTTATTAACGCGTCTGATTTCGTCAAAGATTAACAGAATCACACCCAAAGTGATGGCACTGTCGGCAATATTGAAAGCTGGCCAATGCCAGCCTAGGTAGTGAACATCTACAAAGTCAACGACAGCGCCATACACAATGCGATCAATCACATTGCCAATGGCGCCACTCAGAATCAAACTCATGGCCAAGCAAAAAATAGTTTGTTGAGTATTTTTCTTAATTAACCAAATCATTACGGCTGCAGCGACCAAGCCTAAGCCAGTAAAAAACCATCGTTGCCAACCCCCTGCCTGCGCAAGAAAAGAAAAAGCGGCACCTGGGTTGTATACCAAAGTCCAATTTAAAAAAGAGGTGACAGGGCGCGCAACCCCTTCAAAAAGATTGTTTTTAGCAATGATTTTGGTGAGTTGATCAATGATGATGATGAGGGTGGACATGCCTAACCAAGCAAAGAATGCTTGTTGAGAACCCCCTGATTTGCCTGAACGTGCCACTAAAACCCCTCAGTATTCATTAAGCAATGTGTCGGCTCTCGCCTTCACCCAATAAATTGCTGGTGCAACGGCCGCAAAGAGTTGGGTGTTCTGAATTATGTCCAACATCTTCTCGGTAATGCCAGCAGCGACCACATTTTTGATGAGCAGAGGCTCGAACGATAACTTTCAATTCAGATAGAGAATCCACGACTTCCACTGTTGCGCTCGAAGTAATGGTGATGAATTTCAAATCATCTCCCAAAGAATTTAACAAGGCCGCGTCTTTGCTTGAAGCTTGAATATGGATTTCAGCTTGCAAAGAAGATCCCACATGGCCCGCTTCACGTTCATACTCGATGGCCTTAGTGATTTCAGAGCGCATTTCACGAATACGAGTCCATCGAGCAATCAAATCTTCGCTCCGAGTCACTGTTGGGAGCGCATAAAACTCTTCTGTGAAGATGGTGTCTTGACTCTTTGTTTGATGGGCAAAAACTTGCCATGCCTCTTCGGCAGTAAATGATAAGAAGGGGGCCATTAAGCGCAAGAAAGATTGCGTGATATGGAACAAGGCATTTTGCGCAGAGCGACGGGCTTGAGAGTTTGCAGCTGTCGTGTAGAGGCGATCTTTAAGAATGTCTAAATAAAAACCTCCCATATCTTCTGAGCAGAAGGTCATCAGTCTTGAGACGGCAGGGTGGAATTCATAACGTTCGTAATGCGCCAGCAAATCTTTTTGAACAGATTCTGTCAAAGCCAGCGCATATTGATCAATTTCCAACAGGGCACTGGGGTCCATGCGGTGTTGGTTGATGTCAAAGTCTGATAGATTGGCCAATAAAAATCTCAAAGTGTTTCTGATGCGACGATAGCTTTCCACCACACGTTTTAAGATTTCATCTGAAATGGTCATCTCGCCGGAGTAATCTGTTGACGCCACCCACAAGCGGATAATCTCAGCGCCCATTTTGTCGGCGACTTCTTGAGGGGCAATCACGTTACCAATGGACTTACTCATTTTTCTACCTTGACCATCCACGGTAAATCCATGCGTTAACAAAGCCTTGTAGGGTGGTTTGCCATCGAGCATGGCGCCGGTGAGCAAAGATGAGTGGAACCAGCCACGATGTTGATCTGAGCCTTCCAAATAAAGATCAGCCCAGCGACCGTCTGGCTTTTCTCTGCTGGTATCGGCCAACGTGCTTGCATGGGATCCTCGAATCACATGCCAGTGCGTTGTGCCTGAATCAAACCAGACATCTAGGGTGTCTTTATTTTTTTCATACATGTTGGCTTCATCACCCAACAGCTCTTTGATATCAATAGACTGCCATGCTTCGATGCCTTCTTTTTCAACACGCTTTGCAATGATTTCTAGAAGCTCAGGCGTGCGTGGATGAAGCTCTCCCGTTTCCTTGTGGATCAAGAACGCCATCGGCACACCCCATTGACGCTGTCTAGATAGGGTCCAATCTGGACGATTTGCAATCATGCTGTGCAGACGTTGTTTGCCCCAAGCTGGGAAAAATTCTGTGGCCTCAATGCCTGCCAAGGCTGTTTCTCGCAAGCTTTTTCCTGAAGCAACTTTTTTGTCCATGCTGGCAAACCATTGTGCGGTCGCTCGGTAAACCACGGGGGTTTTGTGCCTCCAGCAATGCATGTAGGAGTGTTTCAGTTTGGCAGAGAGCAAGAGTGAGCCAGCCTGTTGCAACGCTTCAACGATTTGCGGATTGGCTTTCCAAATAGATAGACCCGCAAACAATGGTAACCATGACGCATACACGCCATCACCCATGACTGGGTTCAGAATGTCTTGATCTTTAAGACCATGTGCTTTGCATGATTTAAAGTCTTCTTCACCATATGCTGGGGCAGAGTGCACCAAACCAGTACCGCTATCTAGTGTGACGTAGTCTGCCAAATAAACGGGCGATCTTCTGTTAAAGCCATCATGAGCTTTGGCCAGTGGGTGAATAAATTGAATACCTTCTAAGGCTTGTCCTTGGCAATTGGCGATGATCTGGCCATCTAATGAATACTCTTTCAAGCAGTGTTCTACGCGGTCTTTCGCCAAAATTAATAAACCTTTGGCGGTATCCACTAAAGCATATTCAATTTCCGGATGTAAATTCAAAGCCTGATTGGAAGGCAAGGTCCAAGGTGTGGTGGTCCAAATGACAGCCATGCCTTGTGCTTTGGGTAATTGAGCAAGACCAAATGCTTTTGCCAAAGCGGGCAATTGATCTTCAGCAAAAGCAAAGCCAACATCAACGGCAATATCTTCTTTGTCCTGATATTCCACTTCTGCTTCAGCCAATGCAGAGCCACAATCAAAACACCAGTTCACCGGTTTTAAACCGCGGTACACATAACCATTTTCTAGAATTTTTCCAAGCGCACGAATTTCATCCGCTTCATTTTTGAAATTCATGGTGAGGTAGGGGTTTTGCCAGTCACCCAAGACACCTAAGCGCTCAAAATCTTTTTTTTGCTTGTCAATTTGAACTTCTGCATAAGCGCGAGCCTTTGCTTGAACCTCAGAGGTTGGTAGATGCTTACCAAATTGTTTTTCAATCTGAATTTCAATGGGCATGCCATGGCAATCCCAGCCAGGTACATAGCGTGCGTCGTAACCTGCAAAGCCCTTGGCTTTAACAATCATGTCTTTCAAAATTTTGTTAACGGCATGACCAATGTGAATATCGCCATTGGCGTATGGAGGGCCATCATGCAGAATGAATGTTGGCTTACCAGCTCTTGCTTCACGAATCTTTTGGTAAATCTTTTTCTCTTGCCATTCTTTGACCCAGAGTGGTTCACGTTTGGGAAGGTCGCCTCTCATCGGAAAGGTGGTGTCTAGAAGATTGACGGAGTAAGGATTTTTTTTATCAGACATGATCAGTTATTTCAAAGTAATTTTTTGCAGTCAATGCATCCTCTGCAATGGCTTTTTTCAGTGTTTCTAAGTTGTTATATTTTTCTTCGTCACGAATTTTTTGAATCAGCTCAACCTCAACCAATTGTCCATAGATCTGCTGATCAAAATTAAAAATATGAACCTCCAGTAAATAACGACCAGAGTCATCTACCGTAGGTCTTTGCCCCAAGCTGGCGACTGCCGGTAAAGGATTGTCGCCTAAGCCGTGCACTTGTGCGATAAAAATTCCTTGAGCCGCAGGTTTTCTTTTGTGAAGCTTGTTGGCAACGGCGATATTGAGGGTTGGGAAGCCCAAATTTCTACCTAATTTTTGCCCATGCTGCACATGTCCGCTGAAAGTATACGGTCTACCCAATAACTGTTTTGCGTGAGCCATATCTCCTTCTAGGAGTGCTTCGCGGATGGCTGAACTAGAGATACGCTCATTGTTTTCTGTGAGAGTGTGCATTTGTTCAACTGCAAAGCCATGTTGAAGACCTGCCAACTTTAAATCGCTGAAACTGCCAGCCCGTTTGGCGCCGTAATGAAAATCATCGCCGATCAAAATTGATTTCACCGAAAGTCCATCTAATAAAACTTTTTGAACAAAATCATCTGGAGTTAAATTGGCGAACGTTTGATTGAAATGAATCACCAGCACAGTATCAATGCCCATTTTTGCCAGTGCGGATAACTTGTCCCTGAGCCCTGAAATTCTTGAGGGGGCTTTTGAGGGGGAAAAATATTCAATCGGATGGGGTTCAAAAGTCATCACGCAGGATTGAACATTCAAGGCTTTTGCTTGTTCAACTAGTTTTTTGAGCAATGCCTGATGCCCCCGATGCACACCATCAAAATTGCCGATGGTGAGAGCGCAGGGGGTCCAATTCGATGCGGGAGGGATGCCTCTAATTACCTTCACGTTAAGGTATGAATTATATTGGCGGGCATGAGTTCAATTGTTATTCTTATTTCAGGTCGTGGTTCCAATATGGAAGCCATTGTTCGGGCTGCCCAAAAAGACGCTTGGCCCGCCCAAATTGCGGCGGTGATTTCCAATCGTCCAGATGCTGCAGGCCTTGATTTTGCTAGGTCTCACGGTATTCAGACAGCAGTTTTGGATCATCGAACCTTTCAAGACCGCGCCAGTTTTGATGCTCAATTGGTTGAACTGATTGATTCATTTAACCCGGATTTGGTTGTTCTGGCTGGTTTTATGCGGATTTTGACTGGTGATTTCGTGCGTCACTATGCGGGTAAGTTATTAAATATCCACCCCTCTTTATTGCCTCTTTTCCCAGGTTTACACACGCATGAGCAGGCTTTAGCAGCTGGTGTGAGTGAGCATGGGGCTACGGTCCACTTTGTGACGGAGGCTTTAGATCACGGGCCGATGGTGATTCAAGCCAAAGTTCCTGTTTTGCCGGGTGATACCGCTGATACCCTCGCTAAGCGCGTTTTAAAGCAAGAGCATGTTATTTATCCGCGCGCAGTTCGTTGGTTCATTGATAATCGCTTATCAATTCGCGATAACCAAGTCATTGTGAGTCCTGCAGAGGCTCAAATTCTTATTTCAACGGACCAGTAACTCATGACAACAGATCAAAAAGCCATTGCAGCCAGAGCCAAGGCCCTGCCCCAACATGTGGAGCATTTGGGGGTGGTGATCACTGAGTTGATGAAGTTTGCCCATCCTGCGGATATGGTGGTGAGCCGTTATTTTCGATCTCAGCCTAGATTGGGCAATCGTGACCGTGCTTTGATTGCTGAGGCATCGTTTGCTTTTTTAAGAAGAAAAACAGAAATTTCTCAGTTTGCTGAGAGTGGTTCGGGTCCTTTAGCCAGAAGGCTGGCCCTGCTTTCATTATTGATTACGATGATTGAGAGTGGCTTGGGTTCTGGTAATCGCGCAGAAAGCGCCTTGGCCGATTTGGCCTTTGTGGTCCACCCTCAAGAAATTGATTGGTTAAAGCGTTTTGGCACGATTGATCGAGATACTCTGGCGCCGTTGACCCGGGTTAATTTGCCCGAATGGATTTGGAATGCCTTGGGTTCCTCAGTATCTAAGGAAGAGTGTTTGCCATTGGCTGAGGCGATGCTCAAGGCAGCGCCGCTAGATTTGAGGGTCAACACCATCAAGGCTGGCCGAGAAGAGCTCCTGAGCCTCTTAAATGATCTTGGTGGGCGTTATGCCGCTGAGCCAACCCCTTTTGCTCCGAATGGCTTGAGATTGAAGGGTAAGCCAGCACTTCAAACCCAAGAATTCTTCAAAAATGGCTATGCAGAAGTTCAAGACGAAGGCAGTCAGTTACTCAGCATGCTTTTGGAGCCCAAGCGTGGTGAGATGGTGGTTGATTTTTGTGCAGGTGCGGGTGGTAAAACTCTTTCTTTGGGTGCCATGATGAAGTCAAGTGGTCGTTTATATGCATTTGACGTATCAGAAAAGCGTTTGGCCAACCTGAAGCCCCGTTTGGCCAAGAGCGGTCTTTCCAATGTTCACCCTGTATGGATTGATAACGAAAATGATGCCAAAGTGAAGCGTTTGGCTGGCAAGATTGATCGCGTGTTGGTGGACGCCCCTTGTAGTGGTTTGGGTACCTTGCGTCGTAACCCTGACTTGAAATGGCGTCAGTCTCCCCAAAGCGTGGCGGAGCTCACTCAAAAGCAGCTATCTATTTTGAATTCTGCTTCACGCTTGCTCAAACCGGGTGGGCGCCTGGTCTATGCAACCTGCAGCTTGATTTACCAAGAAAACCAAGGAGTTGTAGAAGCGTTTTTGGCCAATAACCCTCAATTTGAGCTAAAAGATCCCAAAGAGGTCTTAAGAGACAGCTTTCCGCTAATGGGAAATTTACCCATTGGAGCTTCCCCAAACAGTGCTTGGTGGCAGTTATTTCCTCATGTTCACGGCACAGATGGCTTTTTTGGCGCCATTTTGGAGCGAAAAGCCGTATCTTAGTTAAAAGTTGTTAATTGCTCTCATTTATTTCTAAATATTCATTAAAAAGCATGATTTAGATTAAATTTGATCAATAAATAGCGACATTGTTTCTCTAAACCTTGATAAAATGCTCAAATTGAGTGAAATTTGAGAGGACAGCCGCATGGCTTGGTTAGAGACATCAAGAGATTTTGTGTTGAATTGGTTGGCAAATGGCTATTTAGAGTGGTCTTGGTGGCAAATTCTTTTAATCACCTTATTGCTAACGCACATCACCATTGCCAGCGTCACTATCTTCTTACACCGTTGCCAAGCGCACCGCGCCCTTGAGTTACACGCCATTCCATCTCATTTTTTCCGCTTTTGGTTATGGTTAACCACTGGTATGGTGACCAAAGAGTGGGCAGCGATTCATCGCAAGCATCACGCCAAATGCGAAACAGTAGATGATCCGCATAGCCCACAAATACTTGGTATTGGTACTGTTTTGTCACGCGGTGCCGAACTCTATCGTGCAGAAGCTAAAAACAAAGAAACCATTGAAAAATTTGGTCATGGCACCCCCGATGACTGGATCGAGAAAAACCTTTACTCCAAATATCAATGGCAAGGCGTTGGCTTGATGTTGATCATTGATTTAATTCTTTTCGGAGCATTGGGCGCCACGGTATGGGCGGTGCAGATGCTTTGGATACCGGTGACTGCGGCCGGCATCATCAATGGCATGGGTCATTATTGGGGCTATCGCAATTACGACTGCGAAGACGCTTCAACCAATTTAATGCCTTGGGGCATCATCATCGGTGGTGAAGAGTTGCACAACAATCACCACACGTATGCCACCAGCGCTAAGTTATCAAACAAATGGTACGAGTTTGATATTGGTTGGGTTTACATTCGTACTTTAGAGATGGCTGGTTTGGCTAAAGTTAAAAAATTACCACCTAAGCCGGTGTTAAGTGATCTTTCATTGGCATCAGAAAAAACTTTACAAGCAGTGATTGCCAATCGATATGAATTGATGGCACGCTATTCAAAGACTTTGCGTCAGACATTTAATTCTGAAGTGGCGCATGTTAAAGAGTTGGCCTCTCAGTTTGGTGATCAACATTTGTGGTTGTACAAAGATGAAGCCAAGTTAACGCCCCAGGAGCAAGATCGCCTTGAAAAGCTGATGGCAAGCAATAAATCAGTGAAATTAATGGTTGAGATGCGTCGTGATTTAGCTGCCTTGTGGCAACGTTCACACGTTACCAAGGAGCAATTGATTGCCCAGTTGCAACAATGGTGCCAGAAGGCCGAATCAAGCGGTATGAGTGGTTTGCAGGAGTTCTCATTGCGCTTGCGAAGATACACTGTATAAGCTCAAGCAAAAACAAGGCAAGACAAAATAAAAAACCCGCTTCATGCGGGTTTTTTAATAACTCAATAAAGCCAAGAAACTTATTTAATCTTAGTTTCTTTGTATGAAACATGTTTGCGAGCTTTTGGATCGAACTTCATGATTTCCATTTTCTCAGGCATGTTACGTTTGTTCTTGGTTGTTGTGTAGAAATGACCAGTACCTGCAGTCGATTCTAATTTGATTTTTTCGCGTCCACCTTTAGCCATTTTGCTACTCCTTAGATTTCACCGCGAATACGCAAATCAGCTAAAACGGCATCAATGCCTACTTTATCGATCATGCGAAGACCTGCATTGGTAATGCG
>JACCDM010316873.1_pt1 | contig 36259 bp, 30 predicted proteins | sample 7445851 | NCBI WGS metagenome assembly JACCDM01 (sample SAMN15323438, study PRJNA562643) | freshwater metagenome | isolation source: river surface water | place: USA:Blue River Watershed | collected 2017-08-16
GCTCGACATGACGCACCTCGGCGGCCGCGAGCGCGAAGGACCCCCGGCCAGCGTGGCGCGCCTGCCGCCGGCCGCGCAGGGTGAGCGGCCGCGCCGCATCGGGCTCCCCCGGAACGGCCTCGGCATGTCGCATCAGGAAGACCCGCATGCGGGCAGACTGCACCCGGAAGGCCGGACAATCAAATCCGACTTGCGGGCGGTGGCCGACCGTTGACGAATGCCCCGTGCGGCTGACCACGACGATGCTCCTGCTCACTCTCGCCCTTGGCGCGACGGCGGCGACCTACTCGCGGGCCGGCCTGCGCTATGACGGCGTCATCTGCGTGGACGCCGCCACGGGCGCCGTGCTCGCGGAAGACAGGCCCGACGGGGCCGGCCGTCCGGCGAGCGTGACGAAGCTGATGACGCTGCTGCTCGTGCTGGAGGACGTGGAGGCCGGGACGATCACCACGGCCAGAGGCGTGAAGGTCACCCGCGAGGCCGCGCGCACGGGCGGCTCCCAGGTCTGGCTGGCGGAAGGGGAGACGTTCACCGTGGACGCGCTCCTGCACGCGCTGATGCTCCAGTCCGCCAACGACGCGGCCGTGGCGCTGGCGATCGACCGCGCCGGCTCGACGGCCGCCTTCGTGGCGCGGATGAACGCACGGGCCGGCACGCTCGGCATGAACGCCACCCGCTTCGCCTCCCCCAACGGACTCACGGAAGGCGCCGGTCCGCACGACCGCAGCACGGCGCGGGACCTCGCCCTGCTCTGCCGGGAACTGGTGAAGAAGCCGGCGGCCCTGCGCTACGCCTCCACGCGCACCTACCTTTTCTTCCGTCCGGGCGGACGTTCGATCCAGCTGACGAACCACAACCACCTGCTCTCCGACTACCGCGGCTGCGACGGCCTCAAGACGGGCTACACCTCCGCTTCCAACGCCTCGATCGCCACCACCGCCGCCCGCGAGGGACGCAGGGTCATCGCCGTCGTGCTGGGCTGCGACAGCCCCGCCGGCGCCAGACCCGAACAACGCATCCGGGACCAGCTGGCAGGAGAGCTGATGGACACCGGATTCGCTGAATTGAGAGCGCGAGCCGAGGCCGAAGCCGCCAAACTCAAGACGGTCAAAGCGGCGCCAAAAACGACCGGCCGGCCCGCCCGACAGCCCGATTTCTGGGACTGGCTGGCAGATCTTTTTAGTTTCTAAACCTCAGAAAAGCATAGGGTTAAAGAAGTAGTGAACATTTGTTCATTTTTCTTGCCTACGCGGCATTATCGTCCACTTTGAGGACACCAACAACCCACGCCCATGTCCGCCAAACCCGAAACCGCCGCCAAAGAAAAGGCCTCCGCCCAGGCCGCCGAACGCAAGACCCTGGACCTCGCCCTCTCCGCCATCAACAAGCAGTATGGCGACGGCACCCTGATGCGCATGGGGGACGCCACCAAGATGCAGGTGTCCACGGTGTCCACCGGCTCGGTGGCGATCGACCTCGCCCTCGGCGTCGGCGGTCTGCCCCGGGGACGCATCGTTGAGATCTACGGTCCGGAATCTTCGGGCAAGACGACGCTCTGTCTCTCCATCATCGCCGAAATCCAGCGCCAGGGCGGCAACGCCGTCTTCATCGACGTCGAGCATGCGCTCGACCCCCGTTACGCCAAGGTGGTCGGAGTCGACCTCGACAACCTGCTCGTCTCCCAGCCCGAATCGGGTGAAGACGCGCTCAACATCGCCGAGACGCTGATCCGCTCCGGCGCGGTCGACGTCATCGTGGTCGACTCGGTCGCGGCCCTGGTGTCCAAGCAGGAGCTCGACGGCCAGATGGGCGACTCCACGGTCGGCGTCCAGGCGCGCATGATGAGCCAGGCGATGCGCCGCCTCACCGCCGCCATCAGCCGCACGAACTGCGTGGTGATCTTCACCAACCAGATCCGCGAGAAGATCGGCGTGATGTTCGGCAACCCCGAGACCACCCCGGGCGGCCGCGCGCTCAAGTTCTTCTCCTCCGTCCGCATCGACATCCGCCGCATCGGCCAGATCAAGGAGCCGACGGGCAAGGTCATCGGCAACCGCACCAAGGTGAAGGTCGTGAAGAACAAGGTCGCCCCTCCCTTCACCGAGTGCGAGTTCGACATCATGTACAACGAGGGCATCTCCCGGACGGGATCGGTCCTCGACCTCGGCATCGAGCACAAGATCCTGGAGAAGAAGGGCGCCTGGATCGCCCACAACGGCCAGCTGATCGGCCAGGGACGCGAGGCCGCCAAGGAATATCTCATCAAGAACCCTAAGGTCCTCGAGGAGCTGCAGAAGACGATCCTCGAGAAGGTGCAGGTCGTCGGCGGCATGACGCTGGGCGCCGGTGCCGGCGAGAACGTCGCCGCGGAATAAGTTTCGTTGTTGGCTTCCTAGCCCGGGCCGCGCGCAAGCGCGGCCCGTCTCATTTCAACGTCGGACGAGGTCCTCGATGAGCAGCTCGCTCTCGCAGTTCCCGACGGCCGACCTCAGGGCGGCGTCGAGCCGCTCGAACTCGACCTGGCTTTCGCGGACGACTTTCTCCATGTCAGCCTTGGCCTCCTTGGAACGGAAGAGGGTCTTGATCTGCTTGGTCTCGTAGGCCTGCTTCTCGCCCACGGCCTTCCAGATGGAGTTGAAGACGGTCGTGGTCGGATTGTCCGGGAACTCGGCGGCGAGGTTGATGCCGGAAGCGAGGGCGGCGGCGGTGAATTCCTTGGACTTGCCGCCTGCGCCCCAGGTGACGCGGCCGACGGACCCTTTCAGTCCGGTCACGCGCAGGGTGAGACGGTTGAAGCGGGCGTGGAAGTCGGTGAGCGCGGCTCCGGCGGCCATGGCCGCGTCACTGCGCACGTCGCCGGGCTCGATCGCGAACGGGATGCGCTCATGGATGACGCGCATCACGCCTGCGGGCAGCACCTGCCCGTCCCGCACGCGGAGGGCCCGCTGACCGTCGCGGGAAGTGACGTTCACACCGGCAGGCGTGAACTCAGCCTCGATCGTACCGAGGTCGCCGTCGAGCCCCAGAGCGTCCAGGAAGGCGGCCGCCATGACCATGTGGCCGGCCCAGCCGGGGTGGACGCCGTCGGCGCCTTCGAGCTTGAAGGCGTCGCCATGCAGGGCGCGCATCCGGTGCCCATGCGTGAGCATCGGCCAGTAGACGTCGGCGAAGCCCGCCTCCTCATCCTCCGCGACTTCGACCGCGATGTCACGGAAACGCAGCAGGGAGAGATTCAGGTCCTCCCAGGTGCCCCGCGCGCCCTTCACCCAATGGGGCACGGAATGAATCGTGCCCGGCGATCCGACGATGGTGCGGGCGCCCGCCGCGCGGAAGGTCCGCACGATCTGCTTGAGATTCGCACGATAGGCCTCCCCGAGGTCGGCCTGATAGGGCACGTAGCGGAAGTCATTCATCCCATAGCAGGTCGTGGCGACGGTGGGACGGAAGCGGAGCACGTCGTTCTGCATCCTGCGGGCGAATCCTCCCGCCTGTTCACCGCTCCACCCGTACTGACGGCAGGACACGCCGAGGTCGGGGCGCGCCGCGGCGAGGTAGGCCTCGATCACCCGGCTGTACATCTTCTGCTCGGTGATGGAGTCGCCGCAGATGGCGAGCCGATCTCCGGGCCGCAGCTGCAGGCCGTCGGGCCGCGGCGCCTTCAGGCCGACATAATGCTCAGGAACCCCCGTGGGGACGGGTTCATGGACCGCGCAGGCGGTGAACAGGAGGAGACTGAGCAGCAGACAAGGGCGGGGCATGGCGGACACCTACGGACGCCTCCCCGGAGAATCCACCCGAATCACCCGGGACGCTTGCAAAAGCTCCGCTTACGCCCAAGAGTGAACGTCCCCTGCGGTGTTCGACACCCGCGGCAGCATCCGTCTCCTACGATCATAATCAACGGGAGGCGCGACCCGACCGGCCTCGTCCGAGCCGTGGCAACGCGCCGCCCACCTTAACTCCAGGAAAACTGGAGCTCCATCGGAACCGGCACAGGCGGGGGAATCTTTCAGGACGGCGGGCTTCGGCCCGGCTACCGTCCCGTCAGGACAGGTTGAGCGGTCCGGCCTCGCAGAGCGAGGGGTTGCCGAACTTGGCGATGCGGTGGCCGAAGCCGTGGGCCAGTGAAAGCAGCAGCCGGTTGTGCGGCTGCTTGTCGAAGGCGAGCGCACGTCCCATCCGGAAGCCCAGGCCGCCGCCGAGCAAGAGCCAAGGAATGTCCTCGTGGGTGTGGCTGTTGCCCTTGCCCAGCTCGTTGGTCCAGACGAGGGTGGTGTGGTCGAGCATGCTGCCCTGCCCGCCCGGCTCGGGGGTCTCCTGCAGCCGCTTGGCGAGATGGGCGATCTGCTCCGCGAACCAGACGTTGATCTTGATGAGCTTCTCCTGGGATCCGGCGTTGAGGTCCGGGTCGTGGGAAAGGGAATGGTGGTTCTCCTCGACGCCGATCCAGCTCATGCGGGCCTGACCCACCGAATGGGTGAACTGGAAGGTGGCCACGCGCGCCAGGTCGTTCTGGAACGCGCTGAGCAGGAGCTCGGTCTGCATGCGGGTGACCACGGGGATGTTGTCGTTCTCGAGCAGGACGCCGGCCTGCGGCGCGGGAGGCACCGTCACGGCGCCGGCGGAGGCCTGCTCCTGCAAGGCCTTCTCCATCTCGCGCAGCGCGGTGGCGTGACGGTCAAGCGCCTCGCGGTCCTGCGCGTCCACGCGGGCGGCGACACGACGGAGGTCCGAACGCAGCCCGTCCAGGACGGAGGCCAGGCTTTCGCGGTCCTTGGTCTGCCCGTAGAGCTTCTCGAACATCGCGTAAGGGCTGGTGACCGGCGTCATCGGCTGATTGGGGCCGGCGTAGCTCCACCGGGTCCACGGATCCGCGCGGTTGGGCACGGCGACGCCGAATTCCAGCGAGCCGAAACGGGTCTTGGTGGCGGGATCCGACTGGAGGAAGCGCCGGATCTCCTGGTCGATGGAAGGCCCGCTGGCCCAGCCGGCGGGCGTCTCGCCTCCGCCCTGGATGTTGCCCGGGAAGAGCTCGATGCCGGTCAGCAGGCAGCTCATGCCCCGCATGTGGCCGTCGCCGTCGCCCCGCACGCGGTTGTTGACGCCGCGCAAGGTGAGCAACCGTTCGCGGAACGGGGCGAGCGGGGCGAGGATGCGCTTCAGGGAGAATTTCTCACCGAGCGTCTGCGGCCAGAACTCGGAAGGGATGGTGCCGTTGGGGGAGAAGATGAAGACGATGCGTCGGCGGGACGCGGCGCCCTGGGCCGCATGGAGCGAAGGCAGTCCGGCAAGCAACGGCAGGGCCGCCGCCGAGAGGCCGAGGCGGCGCAGGAACGCGCGACGATTTTGGGGGCTCATGATGGTTCAGTTGGGCAGAGGGGGAGGCAGGGCGGCCATGACGGCGACCTCGACGGCGAGGTCGCGCACATGGAAGCCGCCGGAGCGGAAGCCTTCGGTGAGCCGGCTGACGGCGTCGGGCGACCAGGCGGCCGGAGGCTGCCTGACGAGGGCGTGGAAGAGGTTGCGGACGAAGCCGGCCTGGCCGCCCTGGCTCTCGACGGCGTGCCGGGCGACGTCACGCGCTCCCTGCAGGCGGATGACCGTGCCGTCGGCGGCCTGGTATTCGGAGACGGGATCGACGGGCTTGCTGTTGTCGGTGGCGCGGAGCCGGCCGACCGCGTCGAAGCGCTCAAGGCTGAAGCCGAGGGGGTTGATGGTGACGTGGCAGGACATGCACGCGGGCTTGGAGGTCAGCTCGGTGACCTTCTCGCGCATGGTCAGCGAAGGGTCGAACTTGTCGTCCATGAAGGCGATCGCCATGGGCGGCGGCTTGAGCATGCGGCCGAGGATGTTGCGGGTCACGAACACGCCCCGGTGGATCGGCGAGGAGGACTTGTGGTAGGAGAGCGTGGCGAGGACGTAGGGGTGCGTCAGCACGCCGGCGCGATGTTCGGAGTCGAGCCTGACGGGGACGAAGCCGCGGCCGGCGGGCTCGGGCTGGCCGTAGAACTTGGCCAGGCGGCGGTTGAGGAGCACGGTGTCACCGAGGAGCAGTTCGCGGTAATCGGACTTCTCCGACCACACCGCGCGCTCGACGGTGAGGTCGAGCGAGGTGAGGAGGTCCGCCGCCACGGCCCGGTCGAAGCCGGGATAGGCCTGCGCGTCCTTGGCGAGGTCGGCGTCCTCCTCGACATGCAGCCAGTGGCGGAAGAAGTCGGCCAGCTTGGCGCGCGCGCGGGGATCCTGCATCATCCTCCGGGCCTGCGCGCGGACCTGTTCGGCGCCGGCCAGCCTTCCGGCCGCGGCCTCTTTCCGCAGGGTCTCATCGGGAAGCGAGTCCCAGAGGGCGAGCGCGAGGCGCGAGGCCACGGCATGCGGAGACTGTCCGCGGTGGTCGGGATAGAGGAACTGGGGCGAGGAGAGGATGCGGAGCGTCGCGCGGCGGGCGGCGGTCTCCGGCGCGAGGCCGGGGACGAAGATGGCGCGCAGGTCGGAGCGTTCCTGCTCCTCCAGAGGACGGCGGTAGGCGAGTTCGGCGAGGCGCAGGCAGAAGTCGGCGAGCTTGGCCCCCTTGTCCTTCGCGTCGGCGGAAGTGCCCGCATATTCGAGCAGCTTGGGATCGAGCAGCCCGGCCGCCTCGAAGGCGCCGCGCGCGACGGCCTCGGTCCATTCGCGCGACACGCTGACGCCCCGTTCGTAGCCGAGCGAGGCGTCGTCGGGCGGAAACTCCGCCGCGATGATGTCGGTGCGCGAGGAGGCCTCGGGCGAGAGGCTCTCGGGCGGGACGGTCTCCCAGACTCCGCCCGGAGGGCGCCATTCCAGGCGCACGGCGGCGGTCTTGTCCTTGTACTTGAAGTAATCGAGCTTGAGCGGATAGGCGCGTCCGCCGAGCAGCAGCATCTCGGCCTCTCCCGAGCGCACGGCGCCGGAGCTGACCCACAGGTCGATGGTGGCCGCGCGTCCCAGGGCGCCGGAATCGTCACGGGTGTTCTCGTTGGCGCTGACGGGACTGTTGACGTAGAGCCTGGCGCCGTTCGGCGTCGTCACGCGGAAGGCGTAGACGCCCGTGTCCCGCACCAGCAGGGAGCCGTCCCAGCTGACCGAGAACTGGTCCTTCTTCATGCCCTCGGCCGGTGCGCCGGTGCCGTAATCGAATTCGACCGCGGCATCCGTCCGCTCGAGCGCCTTGCGGGCGCGCTTGTTCATGCCGTCGGAATCATGGTACACGGCGTGCAGTCCGCCGGCGACGGAGGCATGGCGCTTCGGACGGAAGGAGCCGAGCAGGTCGGCCATCGTCTCGCGGTACTGCCGGACGGTCAGGCGGGAAAGATCGATGCGGGGCGGATGATTGCGGGCGCGGGCTTCGGGCGAGTAGAACTTGCCATGGATGTAGGCGGCGACGGCGGAGGCATCGGCTTCGCTCAAGGAGCCGGGGTCGTCCTCGGGCATTTCGCGGACGATGTATCGCGCCAGGGCGGCCGGGGACTTCTCGCCGAAGAGCGCTTCGTCGGACTTGCCGGCCACGCCCTCGCCCATGGGCCCGTGGCAGGACCGGCAGTCCTGCTGGTAGACCGCCTCACCGGTGCGGGGCGGGCCGTGCTTGCGCTGATAGGACCGGTAGGCCGGCGCGGCGGCGACCAGGACGGCCGCGGCGAGGGCCGTCCAGAGTCCGACCTTGATGGCACGTGACAGGGGCATCCGGGGTTGTGACCCCGAAAGGATGCGGGCAGTTCCGCTAAATCAAGCCGGCTTCTCCGAAACTGAACCAGCCCTTGCCTCCCGGGTCGGCCTCCGGACGCCCCACGACGACATGGTCCAGCAGTTCGACCCCGACCACCCGGCCGGCGTCGGCGAGCTGCCGGGTCACGGCGCGGTCGGCGGGGCTGGGCGACGGGTCGCCGCTCGGATGATTGTGGGCCACGATGGCCGCGGAGGCGGCGTGGCGGAGCGCCTGGCGGAAGACCTCGCGCGGATGCAGCAGCGAACTGGTCGCCGTGCCCGAACTGACCTCATGCAAGGCCAGCAGGCGGTTGCGACGGTTGAGGCAGAGCACCCAGCACTTCTCCACCGTGAGTCCGGCCGCCAGAGGCTCGAGGCGGGCCCAGACTTTGGCCGGCGCATCCAGCCGGTCGCCCGGGTCATGCGCGCGTTCCCTGATCCGGCGGGCGAGTTCCACGGCGGCCGAGAGTTCCGCGGCCTTGGCGGGACCCAGTCCGCGCACGCGGGCGAAGTCGGCCGGCTCCCAGCAGCTCAGGGCGAGCAGCCCGCCCGCCTCGGAGAGCAGTTCGCGGGCCACGGCGGCGACGGGCGCTCCGCGCGTCCCGACGCCGATCAGCAGCTCCAGCAGTTCGGCGTCCAGGAGCGCACGGGGGCCGAGCCGTGAAAGCCGCTCACGCGGCCGGTCGTCAGGAGGGAGCATGCCTCGAGACCAGCCCTTCCGAAGCGGAGCTCAACCCAGGTTAGGCCCCAGCGGAACCCTTCCCTCTCTGAAAGTCCGAGGCCGTCGGCGGGCGCTTAAGAAGAGCGGGCCGGTTCGTCCAAGAAAGTCACGCGCCCGGTCTTGATGTCATACATGGAGCCGACGATGGCGACCTTGCCCGCCGCCTCGAGCTCACGCAGCGTGCGGCTGGCCGAGCGGATGTATTCGATCGTCCTGGACACGTTGCGCTTGGCGACGTCGTCCACGAAGGCCAGCTTCGTCTCGGGCGTCACCCAGTCGCCGTGCGGCTTGGTGCCGGGCACGATGGACTTCTGGATCTCGATGACCAGGGCGTCGAGGTGCTCGCATCCCGTGGCCTTCGCCGCCGTGTTGCCGGTCTCAAACAGCTCCACCGACGCCTTGACGGCGCCGCAGTTCGTGTGGCCCATCACGAGGACCAGGCGCGCCCCGGCGACGGCGCAGGCGAATTCCATGCTGCCGAGGACCTTCTCCTTCGCCACGTTGCCCGCGATGCGGATGACGAAGGCGTCCCCCAGGCCCATGTCGAAGATCAGCTCCACGGGGCTGCGCGAGTCGATGCAGCTGAGCACCACCGCCATCGGGTACTGGCCGGCGGACGTCGCGTCCACCTGCCGGGCGAGGTCCCGCGTGAGGCGCTGGCCGGTCACGAACCTCTGATTGCCCTCCTTGAGGAATTGCAGGACCCGCTCCGGAGTCAGCTGCGACTGCACCTCCCGGGTGGTCACGTCCACGTATTGGATCTGGTCCTCCATCACGTACCGGTCCTTGAATCCGACGAGGCTGACCTTCAGGTTCCGCGCCGGCGCCGTCTGCTTGCGGAAGTCCTCGATCAGGTCGAGGATGTCCGGGTCGATGTAGTCGGTGGTGCGCGCATCAAGGACCACGTGCCCGTTGTGCGGCACGGAATCGAGCGCCTGCTCGAGCACGGCGCGGTTGAGGAAGCTGACCTGGTTGGAGAACTCGATGCGCAGCACCTCGCCGCTCACGTGACGCTCGATGAAGCGGAGCAGCGGCCGGCGGAAGTTGCTGTGCAGGATGAAGCCGAGACTGGTGAGTAGGCCGATGAGGATGCCGGCCAGCAGGTCCGTGAACACGATGGCCGCCACCGTGACGATGAAGGGCACGAACTGGTTGCGCCCTTCCGACCACATCTGCCGGAAGAGGGACGGGCTGGCCAGCTTCATGCCCGTCACCAGCAGGACGGCGGCCAGCGAGGCCAGGGGGATCTCATTGAGCCACCTCGGCGCAAGCAGCACGAGCAGGCAGAGGAGCGCGCCGTGGATGAAGGCCGCCAGACGGGTCACCGCGCCCGCGTTGATGTTCACCGAACTGCGCACGACGACCGAAGTGATGGGCAGACCGCCGAAAAAGCCGGCCACCATGTTGCCGACGCCCTGCGCCATGAGCTCGCGGTTGGGCGGGCTGACCCGCTTGCGCGGGTCCAGCTTGTCCACGACTTCAAGATTCAGCAGGGTCTCCAAGGAGGCGACCGCCGCTATCGTGACGGCGGACATGATGATGGCGGGGTTGCCGAAGGCCTTGAAGTCCGGACTGGGCAGGGCCTTCAGGAACTCGCCCAGGCCGGCCGCCGTCGGCACCTGCACGAGGTGGGAGGACCCGATCGCCCAAGGGCTGCCCGACGCCTTCATGAGCATGTTCGCCGCCACGCCCAGCAGCACCACCGCGACGGGGGCGGGGATGAAGGAGCTCCTCAGCCGGCTCCGGTCCCATGCCAGCAGTATCGCGAGGGAAACCAGGCCGACCATCGTCGCGCCGGGTTCGAAATCGAAAAGGGCGGCGAAAAGCTCCGAGATGGTGTTCTTGCCGTCGGGCTGCAGGAAGGTCATCTCACCCGACGGATCCGAATCGTGCCCGATGGCGTGGGGGATCTGCTTGAGGATCAGGATCACGCCGATCGCGGCGAGCAGGCCCTTGATGACGTTCGAGGGGAAGAAGGCCGAGATGAAGCCGGCCCGCAGCCCTCCGAGGACGATCTGGATCGCCCCCGCCAAGATCACCGCCGCGAGGAACGCCTCGTAGGACTTGAGCGCGGCCACCTGCGCAAGCACCACCGCCACCAATCCCGCCGCCGGACCGCTCACGCTGGTGTGCGATCCGCTCAGCCAAGCCACGAGCAGTCCGCCCACCACGCCGCTGACGAGGCCGGAAACCATCGGCGCGCCGGAAGTGAGGGCGATGCCCAGGCACAAGGGCAGCGCGACGAGGAACACGACCAGCCCGGCGGCGAAATCCTTGGTGAACGATTGCAAGGCTGAAGCGGGAGCCGAAGGCGCCGACAGGGACGGGTTGGATTCAGACATCGTGGTTCAGGCTGGACGGATGAGGAGGGGTATGAAGTCTGCCAATCTGGCGTGGGCTGACCCGTTTCAAGCCCTTTATTGCCAATAAAATGCGACAAAAAGGCGTCACTTTCGCAATGCACCGCCCATGGACATCCCGACCCTGAAACCCGCCCTGCTGACCGCCAGCCTGCTCGTTTTTTCAAACGTTTTCATGACCTTCGCCTGGTATGGGCACCTGCGCACCATGGAAAAGTCCCACTGGCTGGCCGCCGCCCTGATCAGCTGGGGAATCGCCCTTGCGGAATACCTCATCATGGTGCCGGCCAATCGGCTGGGCTACGCGGGCGGCCTGACCGGAGCGCAGCTCAAGGTGATCCAGGAATGCGTCACGCTCGCGGTATTCGTCCCATTCATGCTGTTTTTCCTCGGGGAAAGGTGGCGTTGGGACTTCCTTTGGGCCTTCTTCTGCCTGCTGGGGGCGGTCTTCTTCATCTTCCGGCCTGACCGGGCTTGAAACACGGCCCCCGTGGCGGTGTTATGCCACGTAAGATGATACTGCTTACCTGCCTGGCCGCCCTCCTGGCCGCGACCGAACCCCAGAAGCCCCAGCCTCAGGGCAACGGGACGAATTCGACCAACTCGACGAACCGTCGGACGACGGGCGCCAAGAAGAAGACCACGGACGCCAAGGCCGAAGCCAAGAAGCCCGTCGTCGCCGACCCCGAGCCGCTGGTGAAGATGTCGGTCGACGCCGGCCTCGAAGCGGCCAACGCCGCGCTCAAGGCGGCGCAGGAGGAGATCGCCCGCCTCCAGGCGATCGGTTCGGACGGCAAGTCAGAGGGAACCTCGACGCTCATCAAGACCGGGGCCGAAGCGGCCGTGGCCGGAGCGGCCGTCGTGCAGAAGGAACTTTCCAAGGAGCGCAAGAAGCCCTCGCCGGACGGAGAGAAGAAGGACCAGCCCGAAAAGCCCGTCTCTGAAAAGAAGAAGCCGGAGCCGAAGAAGGAGACTCCCTTCGGCGAGAAGAAGCAGGAGTCCTGAGATGAGGGCCCTGCTCCTCGCGGTCGCGACGGCCGCGGCCGCCTGCTTCGCGCAGAACGCCCCCGCCGACCCTCCTTACCCCCGCCCGACGGTCGATCCCACCAAGGACGTGAAGGAGCCGGAGCCGCCCGCGGCCCCGGAGCCCGAGCGGAAGAAGACCGCCAAGGAGCGCAAGCCGGAGACGAAGAAGACGAAGAAGTGACCGCGCGGCGCGGCCTTCACTCGACCAGGATCTCGCGGGGGCTGGAGCCGTTCTCCGGCCCGACGTAGCCCTTCTCATGGAGGATGTCCATGATGCGGGCCGCGCGGTTGTAGCCGAGCTTGAGGCGGCGCTGCAGCATCGACACGGACGCGCGGCGGGTCTCACGGATGATGGCCCAGCACTGCATGACGAGAGGGTCCTCCCCTTCCTCTCCGTCCCCGCCTTCGCCGCCGCCCTCGGCCCCGCTCTCGATGGCCTCGACGACCTCCTGCACGAACTCCGGCCCGCCGTTCTTCTGGTTGAGGAAGCCGACGATGGCCTCGACCTCCTGCTCGCCGACGAACGCGCCTTGGACGCGCTGCAGGGTCGCCGAACCGGGAGGGATGAAGAGCATGTCGCCGCGGCCGACGAGCGTCTCGGCGCCGCGGCTGTCGAGGATGGTGCGTGAGTCGACGAGGGCCGAGACCTTGAAGGCGATGCGGGTGGGCAGGTTCGCCTTGATGAGGCCGGTGATGACGTCGGTGGAAGGACGCTGGGTGGCGAGCACGAGATGGATGCCGGCGGCGCGCGCGAGCTGCGCGAGACGGGCGACGGACTTCTCCACCTCGTCGGCCGCGACCATCATGAGGTCGGCCATCTCATCGATCACGCACACGATGTAAGGCAGCTTCTCCGTGGGCACCTTCACGCCGTCGTCGACGGCCGACTCGGCGGCGGCGGCCGCGGCCGCCTGCTCCTCAGGGGTGAGCCGGAGCTCCTCCTGCTTGGGCGCGGCGGCGTCGGCGGCGAGCTTGGCGTTGAAACTGGTGACGTTCCGGACGCCGACCTTCGCGAAGATCTTGTAGCGGCGCATCATCTCGGCGATGAGCCACTTCAGGGCGGCGGGCACGCGCTTGGGGTCGGTCTCCACCGGGATGAGCAGGTGCGGCAGCTTCTGGTAGACCTGCAGCTCGACCACCTTGGGGTCGACCATGATGAAGCGGAGGTCCTCCGGCGTGCGGCGGTAGAGGAGGGAGACGATGAAGGCGTTGATGCAGACGGACTTCCCCTGGCCGGTGGAGCCGGCGATCAGGCAGTGCGGCATGCGCGCCAGGTCCTGGATGACGGGCTTGTTGGTGACGCTGTCGACGCCGAGCACGACGGGGATCTCCATCTTGCTCTCGGCCCAGGCCTTGGACTCGAGGATCTCGCGGAGGCGGACGTCCTTGCGCACGCGGTTCGGAATCTCGATGCCGACGGTGCCCTTGCCGGGCACGGGCGCCAGGATGCGGACGGACTCCGCCTCCAGGTTCATCGCGATGTTGTTGGAGAGGTTGGCGACCTTCTCGACGCGCGTGCCGGGCGCGGGCTTGATCTCGTATCGGGTGATGGAGGGGCCCTGCTGGATGCCGACGTCGACGCCGTTGGCGGAGTCGACCGGCACGCAGTTCACGTTGAACTGCTTCAGGGTCTCGATGAGCTCGCCGGCGCGGCGGCGGAAGTCCTCGGCGGGCGCGTCGGAGGAGGCGGAGGCCGCCGCCAGCAGCGAGACGTCAGGGAAGACGTAGTCCCCCTGGCGCTTGGGGATCTGGGCCTTGGCGGCGCGCTCGATCTTCTCGGGCTTGACGACGAGCACTTTGCCGCCGTCGACGACGGATTCCTCTTCCTCCTCTTCATCCTCCTCGTCGTCCTCGTCCTCCGCTTCGGGCTTCTTCGGCTTGGTCGCACGGACCTTGGCCGGCGACTTCTCCTCGGCGGACTCATCCTGGGGCGGGGAGACGGTGACGTTCTCGGGGTCGACGGTCTCGATCTCGGGCTGCTCCTCCTCCGCCGGCTTCGTCTCCGGCGGCGGCGCGGATTCGGGCGGGGTCAGGACGGGCGACACCACCGCGGCGGGCGGCACGACGGCCCCCTGCACCGAGGCCTGCTTGCGGCGGAGCTCGGCGGCTTCCGCGGCCCGGCGACGCGCCAGTTCGGCGGCGCGGGCGGCGGCCTCGCGCCGGGAGGTGTTCCAGGCTCCGAAGGCGTCGCGGGTCTCCGCGATCCATGAGGCGAGGGTGGCACGCGGATCGTCAGCGAGCGCCCCCATGAGGGCGAAGCCGTACGGGAGGATCAGGAACCAGCTGCCGTAAGGCCCGAGCAGCGGGGCGAAGACCGTGCCGTGCAGGAACCCGCCCACGAGACCGCCCGAACCCTTGGGGTCGAAGGCGGCCGACGAGACGCGGGTCGCGCCGACGGGCTCAAGCCAGAGCGCGAGGATGGGCGCGAGGAGCAGGACGCAGAGCGCCATCAGCAGCACCTTGAACGGCCAAAGCGTGTGGGCGCGCTGGTTGAGCGCGAACCAGCCGGCCGCGCCGATGAAGAACGGCACGAGGAAGCCGGCGTAACCGAAGAGGCTGAACACGACGATCGCCAGGGTGGCGCCGAAGGAGCCGCAGGGATTGTCGGTGACCTTGGCCCCCGAGTCATCCGGCAAGGTCAGCGCACGTTCCAGGAAGTCCGGGAGCATGTTGGCGTCGGACGATTGGTGGAAACCCATCGCGACGAGCAGGAAGAGCGCCGCGATGGCGAGGACGGCCGCGAGGATGGGCCGTGACTCGCTGGCGGGACGGGCGAGGGTGGCAGTGCGACGACGGGCGGGCGCGGGCATGGTGGTCAGTCGCCGAAGAGGGTGCCCTGCACGCCTCCGGCGGCGGGCGGCGGGACGGGGTCGGTGTGAAGGTGGCGCGGCGGACGGGCGACGCGGGCGGCGAGGGCGCGGGCGCGCTCCTGGGCGAGACGTTCGACCATGCCGGCGAGGGCGTGACGGATCCACTTCGGCGTGAAGGAGGCGGGAGTGTAGTCGCAGGGGCCGTAGCCGTGCACGCGACCGGTCTGGAGGAGGGCGTCGTTCTGGGCGAACTCGGCCTCGCTCTCGGGGACGTAGACGGCGAAGGCGCGGCCGCCGTTCTTGCGCAGGAGCGAGAAGACCGGGACGTCGCTCGGGCCGTCGGCCACGTAGATCATGTTCTCGAAGGGCACCCGGCGGTCCTCGGGGCGGACGACGGCGTTGACGTCGATCTCCGGGTTCTTGTTGGTGCCCTTGTTGATCTCGAAGAGGAAGCGGGTCTTGATCGTGTTGTCGACCATGGCGGCCACCTGGGTGATCTCGGTGGGCAGCTCGAGGGCGAGCTCGTCCTGCCGGGTGAAGTGCGGCGGCAGGGGGTGCTCGAGGAACTCGCAGCCGTAGATGCCGTCACAGTGCGGCGCGACGGCGGAGCCGCGGATCATCTCGGCGAGGCCGGTGCTGACCACGTAGTGCTCCAGCACGACCTCGAGGTTGTGCCGGCGTCCGAGCTCACGGACATGCTCCTTCAGCGCGGGGAAGAAGTCGGGCAGGCCGGGGCAGAGCGGGATCTCGGCGCCGAGTTCGCGCAGCCGGCGGTTGGTGAGGCCCTTGAGGGGGCCCGACTTCACGTAACTGAGGAGATGGTTGAGGTAGACGGAGTCCTTGGAGGTGCGGATGCCCTTGCGCGCATACAGCGCCGGCAGCTGGTTCGTCTCCTTCCAGAACCGCTCCTCATCGACGCCGTAGGCGCGGAAGAGAGGGGTCTGCATGTAGCCCGGGCAGAGGGTCTTGTCGAAATCCCACACGCACGAGAGGACGTGGGTGCCGCGCAGGGCGGGTTCCTTGGGCTGCATGAAGGTCGGGAAGCGGTTGGAAAGGGGGCTTGCGGAGCGTCTCCGCGGCGACTCCATTGAATAAGGGAGGGATGGCCCCTCTCCAAGTCCCGATTGGCCCCGCCTCCATGTCGTCCAACCCCCTCCGACCCGATCTCACGGCCCTGCGGCGGCGGCTGGCGGAACTGGAAGGGCTCATGGCCGACCCCGCCACCTTCGGCGACGCCCGCCGGGCCGCGGCGCTCGGAGCGGAACTGCGTTTCACCGCCAAGGCGGTGAAGGCGGACGACCGGCTGGTGGCGCTGGAGCACGAGCTGGCGGGGGCCCGCGCGATGGCCAGGGAGGCCGACGCGGGCATGCGGACCATGGCCGAGGAGGAGGTGCGCCGGCTTGAGCCGGCGGTCGAGGCGGCGCGCCAGGAACTGGTGCGGGCGGTCATCCCGCCCCACCCCGACGATTCCCGCAACGTGCTGGTGGAGGTCCGCGCCGGCACGGGCGGCGACGAGGCCGCGCTCTTCGCGGGCGACCTGCTCCGGGCCTACTCGCGCTTCGCGGAACGCCGCGGCTGGAAGCATGAGCTGCTCTCGCTCTCGCCTTCGGACCTGGGAGGCGTGCGCGAGGCGGTGCTGCTCATCGAAGGCGAGGGGGCGGCGGCGCTGCTGCGCCACGAGGCGGGCGTGCACCGCGTGCAGCGCGTGCCGGCGACGGAGGCCTCGGGCCGCGTCCACACTTCGGCCGCGACGGTCGCGGTGCTGGCGGAGGCGGAGGAGGCGGAGGTCACGCTCAAGCCGGAGGACCTGGAGATCACGGTGGCCCGCGCGTCCGGCGCCGGCGGCCAGCACGTCAACAAGACGGAGTCGGCGGTGCAGATCATCCACCGGCCCACGGGGCTCACGGTCTACTGCGCGGACGAACGCTCGCAGCTGCGCAACCGCCAGAAGGCGCTGCGGGTGCTGCGCTCGCGGCTGCTCGACCAGACGCGCGCCAAGGAGCGCGAGGCCCGCGCGGACGCCCGGCGCTCGATGGTGGGCTCGGGTGACCGCTCGGAGCGCATCCGCACCTACAATTTCCCCCAGAACCGCATCACGGACCACCGGGTGGACCTCACGGTCCACGGCATCGAGCAGGCGCTGGACGGCGGACTGGACGAGATCGTGGAGGCGCTGCGCGACGCCGAACTGCGCGAGCGGGCCGAAGCGCTCAGTCGGCCTTCAGCGTGAACGAGGCGCGGCCGGCGTCCACGCGGAACCGGCCGGAGGCGGGATCGCCGTCGTCGAGGCGCTCGTCGACCGATTGCAGCACGCGCACGGTCTCGGGGTCGAAGGACGCGGGCAGGAAGACGACCGCCGGACGGCCCTCCGCCCCGCGGTTCTGAAAACGCCAGGCGCCGGGCACGCCCGTCTTGGCCACCGCGCCGCGCACGGGACCGTAACCGTAGGCGCCCACGGCCTCGGGGGGATTCGCCAGGTCGAAGTCCGCCGGCCAGGCTCCCTTCTCCGAACGGTGCTGGAGGATCGGCGTCGGCACGGCGAGGAAGGCCTCGTAGATCGGCGCCACGAGCCGGTGCTTCCAGAAGATGACCGCGCCGGCGACCAGCAGGCCGAGGACGAGGCCGATGAAGCCCATGCTGAGGGCGTGCTGCCAGGATCGGGAAGGAGGCGCCTGCAGGACCTTGAGGGGCTCGGACATCGGCAGGGATTGTCGCCAAGGCCCCGCCCGGGGCAAGGCAGGAGGCGCAGGTTTTGCTTCTTGGAGCGGAGGCCCGCTTGGGCCTTGATGGGGCGATGGACCGGGAGTTCCTGGAGCGCTTCGCAGGGGTCGGCCGGCTCTACGGCCGCGCCGGACTGGAGCGCCTCGCCGGCTCTTCCTTCATGGTGGTGGGGCTCGGCGGAGTCGGATCGTGGACGGTCGAGGCGCTGGCCCGCAGCGGCGCGGGGTCGCTCACGCTGGTGGACGGCGACTCGGTCTGCGCCTCCAACACCAACCGGCAGCTCCACGCGCTCGACGGGACCGCGGGTCGGCCCAAGACGGAGGCGATGGCGGAACGGGCGCGCGCCATCCGGCCGGGCCTCCGCACGGAGCTGCGGGCAAGGTTCGTGACCCGCGCCAACGCGACCGAGACGCTCGCGGGCTTCACGGGAGTGGTGGTCGACGCGATCGACGCGCTCTCGCCCAAGTGCGCGCTGCTCGACGAATGCCGCCGGCGCGGGCTGCGCACGGTGTCGGCCGGAGGCTGCGCCGGACGGCTCGACGGGACAAGGGTCCGCGTGACGGACCTCTCGCAGTCACGGGATGACGCGCTGCTCATGCTGGTGCGCAAGCGCCTGCGCCAGAACTTCGGCTTCCCCCGCAAGGGCGCGTTCGGCATCTCCTGCGTCTGGTCCGACGAACCCCCCGTCGCCGCCACGGACTGCGAAGGCCTGCCGGGCGGCGAGCTGCCCGAGGACGAGGACCTGCGCCCCAACTGCGAATGGGGCTTCGGCACGGCCGCCCATGTGGCCGGGGCCTTCGGACTGGCCGCCGCGGGCGAGGCGATCCGGCTGGCGCTGCTGCCGCCGAAGCAAGGCTGACGCGTTTCCTTGCCGAGCCGCCCGCCGCGGGGCTATCTGGGGACAGCATGCCGTCCGTCACGCTGCCCGCCGAAGCCCTGATGACCGTCACGGGCCTGCCCTACCCGCTCAAGGCGAAGGGCAAGGTCCGCGAGGTCTTCGACCTCGGGGAGCACTACCTGATCGTGGCCACGGACCGGCTCTCGGCCTTCGACGTGGTCATGCCCAACGGGGTGCCGGGCAAGGGCGTGCTGCTCACGCAGATCAGTCTCTGGTGGTTCGAGCAGGCCAAGGCGATCTTCCCGACGCACCTGCTGCCGGACCACGCCGTCGCGCTCGAACGCGCGCTGCGCGGACACGAGCACCTCATCCCGCGCTCGATGATCGTGCGCAAGCTGCGCCCGCTTCCGGTGGAAGCGGTGGTGCGCGGCTACCTCGCGGGCAGCGGCTTCAAGGAATACTCCCGCACGGGGGCGATCCTCGACCACGCCCTGCCCCGCGGCCTGCTCGACGGCTCGCCGCTCCCCCAGCCCATCTTCACGCCGTCGACCAAGGCCGCCGAAGGCCATGACGAGCCGATCACGCTCGCGCGCTGCGAGGAGATCCTGGGCGGAGCGGTGTTCCGTCAGGTGCACGACGCCTCGATCGCGCTCTACCGGATGGGCAAGGAACGCGCCGCGCGCGCGGGCATCATCCTCGCGGACACGAAGTTCGAGTTCGGTCAGGCGGAGGACGGCTCGCTGGTGCTCATCGACGAGGTGCTGACGCCCGACTCCTCGCGCTACTGGCCGGCGGCCACCTGGCAGCCGGGCCGCGCGCAGCCCTCCTACGACAAGCAGTTCGTGCGCGACTGGCTCGAAAGGCAGCCGTGGGACAAGACCGCGCCCGGCCCGACGCTGCCGCCCGACGTGGTCGCGCGTACGCAGTCGCTCTACCGCGAGTGCCTCGAACGGCTCACGGCCCGCTGAACGCGCCATGGAGCACCTCAAGGCGCTGCTGACGCTGCTGGCCGTGCTCAATCCGGTCGGGGTCATCCCGTTCTTCATCCATTTCACCGACGGGCTCAGCGCGGAACAGCGCCGGCGCACGGCGGTCATCAGCAGTCTCACGGTCTTCGCGGTCATCGCGGGCAGCGCCTTCGCGGGCGTGCGCATCCTGGAGTTCTTCGGCATCTCGCTGGCCTCGTTCCAGGTGGGCGGCGGGGTGCTGCTGCTCATCAACGCGATGCAGATGCTCGCGGCCCGGGCGGCGGACAGCACGGGTCCGGAGATGGACGACGCGGGCGACAGCGTGGCGGTCTCGCCGCTGGCGGTGCCGCTGCTCACGGGGCCGGCGACGATCTCGACGATGATCATCTACTCGGAGCGCGCGGAGGGCTGGCAGGGTCACGCGGCGCTCGCGGGCTACGCGCTCGCCGGCGCGGCGGCCACGTTCGCCTGCCTCACGGCGGCGGCGCCCATCACGCGCCTGCTCGGCCGCACGGGCATCAACGTGATGACGCGCCTGATGGGCCTGACGCTCGCCGCCATCGGGGTGGAGATCATGGCGTCGGGGCTGATCAAGCTGTTCCCCGGTCTGGGACGCTGACACGAAAGGGCGGAATGGACAGGCGGGGCCGGGGCCGCAAGATGCCGGCATGCGCCCCGCCCTGCCCCTGCTCGTCGCCCTCTCGCTCCACGCCGCCCCGCCGGAACCGAAGTTCCGGCTGCAGGAGATCGACAAGGTGGAGATCGGCTACGGGCTGGCGATCGCCGACGTGGACGGCGACGGGAAGAAGGACGTGGTGCTCGCCGACAAGCGCACGATCCAGTGGTATCGCAACCCGGACTGGAAGAAGCACGTCATCGCGGAGAATCTGACGAAGGAGGACAATGTCTGCGTGGCCGCCGAAGACCTCGACGGCGACGGCAAGGCGGAGATCGCCGTGGGCGCGGGCTGGAATCCGGGCGACACGGTCAACAGCGGGGCAGTGTTCTACCTGGTGCCGCCCGCTGACCGCACGCAGAAGTGGGAGGCGGTCCGGCTGCCGCACGAGCCGACGGTCCACCGCATGCGCTGGGTGGAGGTTTCCACGGGGCGCTGGGACCTGCTGGTTCAGCCGCTGCACGGCCGGGGCAACAAGAACACGGAAGGGGCGGGCGCCAAGCTGCTCGCCTACCGCAGGCCCGCGGACCCGAAGGGGGAATGGAAGACGGAGCTGGTCAATGACGCCGGCCACGTGACCCACAATCTTGAGACCGTCCGCTGGGATCGCTCGCAGCGCCAGCAGGTGCTCTCCAACTCCAAGGAAGGTGTCTGGCTGAACTCTTATTCCGACGGCTCGTGGAAATCGTCAAAGCTGAGCTCAGACCCCGCGGGCGAGATCCGCGCGGGCCGTCTGGCCTCGGGCCCCTTCTACGCCACGGTCGAGCCGTTCCACGGCGACAAGGCCGCGGTCTACACGCGGGACGCGGACGGCAAGTGGAACCGCCGCCAGGTGCTCGACGGCTTCAAGGACGGACACGCAGTCGCGCCTGACGACTACCTGGGGCTCGGACACGACCAGGTCGTCATCGGCTGGCGCGGCGCCAATCCGGGACTCCGCTTCCTGACCCCGCTCGACGGCGAGGGCAAGGAGTGGCGCACCACGGTCATCACGACCAAGGAGATCGCCGTCGAGGACCTCAAGTCGGCGGACCTCAACGGCGACGGCAAGCCCGACCTCGTCGCCGCCGGCCGTCAGACCAAGAACCTGGTCATCCTCTGGAACGACCGCTGACCGGCCCGTCCGGAGACGAAAAAGCCCTCCGGACGGAGGGCTTTTTCATTCTCAGGTGGTAGTCCGACTAGGATTCGAACCTAGACAAGGAGAATCAGAATCTCCTGTGCTGCCATTACACCATCGGACTGTCCTGAGTCGTCCGAAGATGGGACTCCGCACCCTTTCGTCAAAACGAAAGATGGGCCTCCAAGGCATGAAAACGGCCCTCACTCCCGCATGAGGTGCTTCACGAGGTCGGCCCGCTGCTCGGGGGAAAGGGCCTGCAGGAGGCCCTCGGGCATGAGGGAAACGGGGACTGTCTCGCGCTTGCGGATGTCCGCACGGTCGAGGACGGACTCCTGACCGACGCTGCGCAAGGTGATGGTGCGCGGGGTCTCGGCTCCGACGATGCCGGAGAGGACGCGTCCGTCCGCCAAGGTCACGGTGGTGAGATAATAGGCGGCGGGCACGACGGCGCTGGGATCGACGACGTTCTCCAGGATGTAGTCGAGATGTCGCCGCCCGCTGCCGGTGAGATCGGGGCCGAGGTCGCCGCCCTCTCCGAAGAGTTTGTGGCACTGGCCGCACACGGCCGCATACAGCTGACGGCCTTTCTCGGCATCGGCCTTCGCCAAGGTTTCCGGAGTGAGCTCGGCACGCAGTGCGCGGATGGCCGCGAGTTTGTCCGCCGAGGTCTCGCGTGACTCGCCCCAGACTTCACGCAGGAGCGCATCAAGCGCCGGGTCGGCGAAGCCGCGAATCTGCCGCGCGGCGGCAGGACCGAGGTCCGCGCGCGGGAACTTCCCCTCGGCCGCGGCCTGCAGGAGGACGCGTGCGAACTTCGGACGCGACACCAGCGCCATCACGGCCTGCGGACGCTCGTGGGGGTAGAGGTTCGGGTAGCGGGAGAGGATCTTCTTCGCCACGGCCTCGTCGTCGAAACGCGCGAGGCCCCGGATGGCGTCCAGGCCGAGCGAGTTTACGTAGAGCAGCTTCTCGCAGTCGGCCCGCAGGGTCGGCGCACCGGCCTCGACCAGCGCACGCAGGGCGGTGCGACGGACGTCCACGGGCTGGGCATCGTCGAGTGCCACCTTGCGGATGGCATCGAGGGCCTGTCCGTCGCCGAAGGTGACGTTGAGGGCGGGGATGAGCTCCTGAGATGCCGGATCGTCGGCGAGGGACTTTACGAAGGCGTCCCAGGAGTCGGGCTTGGCGGCCTTGCGCCAGCCGCGGAGTCCCTCCGCCACGCCGCGCAGGATGTCGGCCTGGCCGTAGCTCTGGGCGATCGACTGCTCAAGCAGCGCGTCCAACGGCCCCGGGGCGGTGTCCAGCTGCTCCGCCAGACGACGAGCGATGAGACGCGTGGCGGTCGGGAGACGGCTGACATGCGCGCAGTCCACCAAAGCGTCCGAGGGCAGGTCGCGGATGCCGGTCCAGATGAGCAGCGGGAGATTGTGGTCCGAAGCGTCCTCAGTCTCGAGCAGGAGGTGCTGCGCGGCGAGGGCCCGGAACTCGGGCGAGAGATGCGGCAGGGCCGAAGCCAGCGCGAGCCGGACGCGCGGACCATGCCGTCGGCCGGTGGCCAGACTGAGTATCGCCTGCTCACGCTCCTCGCCGGAGGGAATGAAGGCGAAATGGTTGGGCCACTTGGCCAGCGCCTGGTTGCGCAGCACGAGCGGCTCGGTCAGCTCACGTTCGATCAGCCGGGCCAGCACGGGCTGGCTTTTCTCAGCCAGGACTGGCTCAACCGAATAGCGGCGCGCATGGGCGGCGTCCCATACGGCCGACGGCCGCACGCGCAGCGCGATGAGCGTCGAATGGGCGTTGAGCGCGAGCACCGGGTCGGACTCGGCGGCAAGCCGCTCCCAGGCAGGCAGCGCGGAGGACAGGTCCTCGCCGCGTGCGGCGCGCTCACGCAGCGCCCAGCGGGCCATGCGCACCGACCATTCGTTGCGGCTGCGTTGCAGTTCGACGAGTTCGGCCGGAGCCGCGGCGAGGAAATCGGCCGTCGGACGCTTCGGCTCACCGTAGGCGACCTTGAAGATGCGCCCGGACGAGCGGTGGATGCCGTCCTGGTCGTGGCACTCGCCGATGTCGCTCCAATCGAGGATGACCGCGCCGCCGTCCGGGGCCTGGGAGATCTCGATGCCGCGGAACCAAGGGTCGGATGAACGGATGAAGTCCGGCTCATGCCGCATGATCAACGCGCTGCCCTTGCGTTCGACCCGCTCCACATTGACCCGCGTCCCGTGCAGGTTGAGCGTGAAGACCTTGTCGCGATAGGACTCCGGCCAGCTTTCGCCGCGATAGATCATCATGCCCACGTGGGCGTGCCCGCCGCCGAGCCGGTCGGCGCCGCCGCGGCCGCCGTCGGCGTCGTTCCATTTCTTGCCCGTGTCCCAATGGTAGTGATCGGCGTGCTGGTCGATCAGCTCGTAGACATGCGGGTACGGGTCCTCGCCGTGCATGCGCTTGAAGTGAGCGCCGTGGATGCCCTGCCAGCCATGGCCGATGACCGTGTTGATGAACAGCAGCTCGTGCTCCGCCGTCCAATCATGCCCCCAGGGGTTCGTCGTCCCATGGCAATAGGGCTCGAACACCTTGCGCGCCGGGTGGTAGCGCCAGAACCCCCCGGCCGTCGGCGAACGCTTTTCCTGCGGCACCCCGGGGACGTCGATCCACGAAGTGCTCGAGATGCCGATGCGCCCGTAGAGCCAGCCGTCCGGACCCCAGCGGAGCCCGTTGGCGAACGTGTGACGACTGGCGGCCGTCGTGCTGAAGCCGTCGAGCATCACCTTGGGCGGACCCGAAGGCCGGTCGCCGTCGGTCGGGATGAAGAGCAGATGGGGCGGGCACATCGCCCAGACCCCGCCCAGACCGAGCTCGATGCTCGTGAGCATCTTCAGGTCATCCGCGAAGACCGTACGGCGGTCGAAGCGGCCGTCGTTGTCGGAATCCTCCAGGATGACGATGCGGTCGCGCAGCGAGAGGTCGAAGCGCTCCTTGCCGTCGGCGTAGGTGTAGTTTTCGGCGACCCAGAGCCGTCCGCGGTGATCCCAGCAGAGCGCGATCGGCTGGCGGACCTCGGGCTCGGCCGCGAAGAGCGAGACCCGGAAGCCCTCTGGCGCGCGCATGCGGGCGAGCGCCTCCGTCGGCGTCAGGAGCGGCGTCGTCACCGCCTGGTTGTCATGGGGCTCGGGAAACGCCGCGGCGGCGGCCGCGAGCATCAGCGCGACGGGGAGCATGGGGAGTCAGACCAGCGTGACGGCCGGCCGTTCCCGGGCAATCCCGCAGAACCTCAGTCCTTGCCGAAGACGTCGCGCGTGAAGACCTTGTCCTCCACGTCCTTCAGGGCGTCATCGCGGCGATTGGCGATGATGACGTCGGCCTCCCGTTTGAAGGCGGCGAGGTCAGGCACGCAGCGGAAACCGTCGAACTCCGCGCCGGGATGGGCCGGCTCGTGCACCACGACCGTGAGGCCGCGGTCCTTCAGCCGCTGCATCACGCCCTGGATGGAGGAGGTGCGGAAGTTGTCGGAGCCCGCCTTCATGATCAGACGGTAGACGCCGACCACCTTCGGTTTGCGGCCGGCGATCTCGTCCGCGATGTAGTCCATCCGGGTCGCGTTGGAGTCGACGATGGCGCTGATGAGGTTCTGCGGCACGTCGTCGTAATTCGCCCGGAGCTGCTTGGTGTCCTTGGGCAGGCAGTAGCCGCCGTAGCCGAAGGACGGGTTGTTGTAACCGGGCCCGATGCGGGGGTCGAGGCACACGCCGTCGATGATCTCGCGCGTGCTCAGTCCGTGCTTGGCCGCGTAGGTGTCGAGCTCGTTGAAATACGCCACGCGCATGGCGAGGTAGGTGTTGGAGAAGAGCTTCACCGCCTCGGCTTCGGTGGAGCCGGTGAAGAGCAGCGGCGCCTGCGGCAGGTCGGAGCACGCGCGGAGCGCCTCGCCGAGCTCGCGGGCGGCGGCGGAGGCCCCGCCGACGATGATGCGCGAGGGGTGCAGGCTGTCCTTGAGCGCGCTGCCCTCGCGGAGGAACTCCGGCACGAAGACCACATCGGTCTTGAGCTGTTCGGACTGCCCCCGGCAGAAGCCGACCGGTACGGTGGAGCGGACGGCGAGCGTCGCGGCGGGCTCGGCGGCATGGGCCTCGCGCAGCACCTTCTCGACCGAGCGGGTGTCGAAGCGGTTGGTCTCCGGGTCGTAGTCGGTGGGAGTGGCGACCAGCACGAAGCGCGCGCCGCGGTAGGCCTCGGCGGGGTCGAGCGTGGCACGGAGGCGGAGTCCGCCCGCGCGCAGGGCCTGCTCGATCTCCTTGTCCGCGATGGGCGAACGGCCGGAGTTCACCAGCTCCACGCGCTTGGGATTGATGTCGAGCGCGACGACCTCATGGCGGCGGGCCAGCAGGACCGCGTTGGCCAGGCCGACGTAGCCCGTGCCGACGACCGCGATCTTCATGCTCGGGTCCGGACGCAGGCCGGACGACGCGGTGCTGAGAAGGACGGGGCGGTCATCGTTCGGCCCGCATCTCACCTGCGGGCGGCGGAGGTGTCAATCTCGGGCGGGCTCAGAAGCCCGCGGCGATGCGGCCGTGGACATCAGTCGAGGCGACCTGGGCGGGCAACGCCGCGGAAGCGGGAGCGATGAGCACCGGCCAGTCGAGGGAGTCCTCGGGGATGCGCCCGTGCGAGCCCTTCACGAGTGAGGCGTCCTGCGGGATGACCTCGAGCAGCGCGCGGAAGCCGAGCTTCTTCTTGAGGAGGAACCAGGCGACGCGGAGCGCGGGCAGGGAGAGCTTCGGGTCGAGGAAAAGTTCGCAAGGGTCGTAGCCCGGCTTGCGGTGGATGTCCACGGTGCGGGCGTAGTCGGGATCGCCCTGCCCTTCTTCCCACCAATAATAGGAGAACCAGCTGCGCGCGTCGGCGACGACGACGAAGTCGCCGCTGCGGACGTGCCGGATGCCGGCGGCGGCCTGCCCCTCGGCGTCGAGCACCTCGCCGACCCCGGGCGTGGCGAGCAGGGCCTTGCGGACCTCCTCGCGGACGGCCGGGTCGAGCACGACGACGTGGGCGACCTGGTGATCCACGACCGCGAAGGCCTTGGAGGCGAAGGTGTCGAGCGTCAGGCTGCCGTCCTCGGGCTTGAGCTCCAGCCAGCCGCGGTCCCGCAGGACCTTGTTGAGCGGCACCGCGCGGTCCACGGCCGTGATGGCGTATTCGGAGACGATGAGCACCTCGACCCCGCGGGACTCGAGAAAGTCCGCGAGATCGCCGACCAGGGCGTCGACGTCGCGACGCGCCGCGTCGCTGCGCGGATCGGCGGGACCGAAGCGCTGCAGGTCGTAGTCGAGGTGCGGCAGGTAGACCAGGCTGAGGTCGGGCCGCTCATGCTCCTCGATCCAACGCGCGCAGCCGGCGATCCAGCGGGAGGACGGAAGGCCGGCGCGCGGACCCCAGAAGCTCGGGAACGGGAACTCGCCGAGCGCCGCCTTCAGCGCCGGCTTGAGGCGCTGCGGGTAGCTGGCGATGTCGAAGATCTTGCCGCCGTCGGCCTTGTAGATCGGCCGCGGCGTCACGGCGATGTCGGCGTCGGTCCCCATGTTGTACCACCAGAAGAGGTTCGCGACCTTCAGCTTGGGATTCCGGGCATGCAGGTCGTGCCAGACCTTCGGAGCGAGGACGGCGCGGTTCGACTGCTTCCAGAAGTGCACCTCGCTGAGCGTGCGGTCATACCAGCCGTTGCCGACGACGCCGTGCTCGCTCGGGCGCCGGCCGGTGAGGTAGTCGGACTGCGCCGTGCAGGTCACCGCGGGGAACGCGGGGCGCACGCGCGCGACGGAGCCCTTCACGGCGCGCGCGGCGATCCGGGGCATCACGCCCGAGGCGAGGTCGCGGGCGGAGAGACCGACGACGTTCAGGACCGCGCGGCGCATGGCTGGACGTCGCGGGCGCGCAGCTCGTCGGCGGCCTTGCGGACGACCGCCGCCGGCATCTCATGCACCTGGGTCGAGGCGCCGACCGCGGTGGGCAGGACGAGCGTGAGCTCGCCGCCGAGGTGCTCGCGGAACTCCTCCAACCCGGCCAGGAGCTTCGCGCCCCCTTCGAGATGCATCTCCGGAGCGTAGGTGCGGAAGCCCAGCGTGGCCAGCAACGCGAGCGAGCGCTCGGCGTCCGACGCGGGGAAGATGCCGAGGTCACGGGCGCAGAGCAGGTCGAGCGCGAGGCCGACCGCGACCGCCTCGCCGTGGGTGAGCCGATGGTCGGTCATCGACTCGAGCTTGTGGGCGGCCCAATGGCCGAGGTCGAGCGGCCGCGCGCTGCCGAGCTCGAACGGGTCGCCGTTGCCCGCGATGTGACGGGCGTGCAGCTCGGCGGAACGGCGCACCGCGCGGCCGACCGCGGCGAGGTCGCCGCGCGCGAGGGCCGGGGCGTCCTTCTCCAACGAGGCGAAGAAGGCCGGGTCCTTGAGCAGCGAGACCTTGACCGCCTCGACGAGCCCGTCGCGCAGGCCGCGCGCGTCGAGCGAGGCGAGCAGCGCGAGGTCATTGACGACGGCGGAGGGCACGGCGAAGGCGCCGGTGAAGTTCTTCTTCCCGAAGGTGTTGATGCCGTTCTTCACGCCCACGCCGGCGTCGCCCTGTCCGAGCGTCGTGGTGGGCATGCGCACGAGGCGCACGCCGCGGTGCGCGGTGGCGGCGGCGAAACCGACCGCGTCGAGGAAGGCGCCGCCGCCGACGGCGAGGACGTAGGAGTGGCGGCAGATCTTGTCGGCCTCGATCGCGGCGAGGGCGGCCTTGACCACGGCGGAATCCTTCTTGGCGGCCTCCCCGCCGGTGAGGACGAGCGGGGCGCGGGTGAAGTTAACGCCTTCGGAGCGCCCGTAGGCCTGGATGGCGGCGAGCATCTGGGGGCGGGCCGAAGCCAGGCCGGAATCGACCATCGGGATGACCTTCGCGCCGCCGAACAGCCCGGCGAGCGTGCGGTTGCCCGTCCGGAACGCGTCTTCGGTGAAGAAGATGCGGTGCCGGTAGGTCACCGAGAATTCGAGGTCGATGGAGTCGTCCATGGCCCTGGGGGAGGGTCAATCTGAACGCATTCGACCCCCCGGGACAAGCCCAGTTCCCCCGAAAATGCTCAGGTCTGGGGGATGGACCGGCGCAGACGCAGCGTCAGCAGGACGCTGAGGACGGGGGTCAGCAGGGCCAGCAGCAGCCCCGCCCAGAGGAACGCCGCCATCTCCGGGTGCACGGCCTTCACCTTGCGCAATCCGTAGAAGTGGAGCACCACGAGGTTGCCGTACACGAAGGCGTCGATGAGCGGAAAGCTGGCGAGCCGGTCGGCGACGCGCGCCCCGACTCCTTCCGGGAGCGGATGCCGCCGCGAGGAGGCGAAGATCCACACCCAGTAGACGAGGCACCAGCCCGCGGACCAGACGGGCCACTCGGAGACGAAGATGAGCGGCAGCGGCAGCAGATAGAGCATCGCCTCAGCCCAGCGCGGCGGACGGCCGGGCCCGGCCTCATGGCGCGCGACCACGGTGATGCTGAACGTGAGCGCCCAGAGCGTGAGCGCGTGCAGCCAGAGCACCGCGTCGGTCTTCGTGAAGGCGATGTCCTCGGGCAGCACCGGCGGACGTCCGATCGGCCAGCCCGCGACGAGCATGCCGAGGAAGGGCAGCAGCGCGCGGCAGAGTCCCATGACGACGGGAGCGAACGCCCTGCCCTTGTGCCAGCGGTCGTAGACCAGCACGGCGGCGGCAAGGGCGCCGGCGAAGAGGCCCGCCTGCCGGCGCGTCTCGTCGGGCGCCGCCAGAAAAGTGCCGAGCCAGCCGAGCGCGAGCGCGGCGAAACCGGCGGCGAAGGCGTCGGCCCGGCGCACGCGGCCCGAGGGAATCGGCCGTGAGGAACGCCGTTCGGCGTCCCATTCCGCGTCGAACGCGTCATTGAGGATCATGCCGCCGACATAGGTCAGCGAGACGGCCGCGAGCAGGGCGAGCAGCGACTCCCAGGCCGGGTCCTCGGGCCGCAGGGTCCACCCCTCGTCGTTGGGCATGCTGAACACGCGCGCGTGCGTGCCGACCAGCCAGCCCGCGAGGACATTGGACCAGACCGTGGGCAGGTTGGAGCCGCGGGTGAGGACGAGCCAGTCGCGCAGCGCGGAGGCCATCGTCAGGCCGGCAGCACGCCGCGGCGGGCGAGCTGCGCGAGGGTCCAGCGGTATTCCGCCGCGATCATGTCGGCGACGTCGGGGGAGCGCACCTCCGGCGGCAGCACCTCCCAGGTGTACGTCTCGATCTCGAGCTCGCGCACCGGGCCGGCGTCCCGGCAGACGACGTCGAGCGCGTCGAGCAGGTGGCCGTTGGTGGTGCCGAGGTCGTCATCGAGCCGGTCGGCGTTGACCGGCACGTGGAAGTGCACGCGGAGCTCCTCGCAGCCGCGGAGGGCGGCGGAGTCCGCCAGCGCGAGCGGCACGTCCTTGAAGCGGATGACCGTGCCGTCGGCCTTCCGGCCGAGCGTCTGATGGAGATACGTCGGCTCGTGCAGCTTCGCGAGCCGGGCGAGCGAACGCTCCGTCGGCCGGAAGCTGAGCGCGGAGCTGAGATGGAACTTCACCACCGGCGCGCCGCCCGCGGCCAGGCGGGAGACGGCCTGCGCGGCCTCCTCGTACTGGAGCGCGAAGTGGCAGGTGTCGTAGAGCACGCCGAGGTGCGCGTCGACGAGCCCGCGGGCGGGCTCCTCCTCGCGCAGGCGGGCGAAGAGGCGGAGCGTCTCCGGCGTGTCCTCCGCGAAGCCGAGCGGCTCGGGCTCGAGCGCGAGACGGAAGTGGACGCCCTCCCGCTCGCGCAGGCGGGCCAGGTGCTCGGCGCAGGCGAGCAGGTTGCGGCGCATCACGCGCTGCTGCTCCTCCGTGCGCCCGAACCCCTTGAACGAGCCCGGCAGCGTGCTGACCGTGCCGACGGCGCCGGGCGGGCGCAGCGCGGCGAGGAGGTCGAACAGGCGCACGGTGTACTCGAGCCGCTCGGGCTCGCACCAGTCCGGCGCGAAGACGTCGTCCTTCACCGCGCGCCCGTGGAACGCGCCGTAAGGGAAGCCGTTGATGCCGGAGACCGAGCAGTCCTGGGCGTCGAGCCAGCGGCGGAAGGCGGCGAGCGCGTCGGGGCGGGCGAGTTCGGCGGCCGCGCCGGCGCCGAGGCGCAGGCCCAGCGTGAAGTGCCGGCCCGGGCAGACCCGCTCGCGCACGCGCACGGCGTGGTCACGCAGTCCGGCGAACGTCTCCTCCCAGCCCTCGCCGCGATGGACGTTGGTGCAGTAGGCGAGCGTGAGGCCGTTGGAGAGCCGCACGGTTCAGCGGACCGCCTGCGGGTCCTTGAAGTTCGCGCACTGCGACAGGAAGCGCACCGGATTGCCGTAGAGCAGCGCGTCGACCGCCTCGGCGGAGTGGCCGCGGCGGCGCATCTCGGCGGCGGCCTTGGGCACCGCGAGCGGATCGCTCACGCCCCAGTCGCAGGCGCTGTTGAGCCAGACGCGCTGCGCGGCGTAGTTCTCGAGCATGTCGACCGCGCGCACGGGCGTGGCCTTGGACTCGGGGTAGAGCGTGATGCCGGCCCAGAAGCCGGCGTCGAGCACCTCGCCGACCGTGTGCTCCTCGACGTGGTCGATGATGACGCGGCCGGGCTGCACGCCGGAGTGCGCGCGGAGCACGTCCATGATGAGGCGGGTGCCCTTGCGCTTGTCCTCGAGGTGCGGCGTGTGCACGAGGATCAGCTGACGGTGCTTCACGGCCAGCTCGACGTGCTGCTCGAGCACCTTCATCTCGTTGCGCGTGTTCTTGTTCAGGCCGATCTCACCGATGCCGAGCACGGTGGGGGCCTGGAGGAACTCCGGGATCAGCGCGAGGACGTCGGCGGCGAGCTTCAGATCCTCGGACTCCTTCGGATTGAGACAGAGCCAGCAGTAATGCGGCAGGCCGAACTTGGCGGCGCGCTTCGGCTCGTGCTGGGTGAGCTGGCAGAAGTAATCGTGGAAGCCCTCGGCGGACTTGCGGTCGAAACCGGCCCAGAAGGCCGGCTCGCAGATGGCCGCGCATCCCGCCAGGGCCATGGCCTGGTAGTCGTCGGTGGTGCGGCTCACCATGTGGCCGTGCGGCTCGATGTAACGCATGGCGGCGGCTTACTTGAGTCCCGGCCAGACGCCCGTGGCGGCCTTGGTGTCGGCCTTCGGCGCAGGCTCGACGGTGGGGTCGGACCAGAGGTGCAGGATGCGGGCGACGCGGTCGGGCCCGCCCTCGAGCAGCAAGGGAAGCGCCTTGCGGAGGCCGAGGACGCGGTGGTCTTCGGGGCCCGACGCGCGCTCGAGCCGGTCGAGGAAGGCCGCCAGGTCCAGCAGCTTGTAGCGGGCGTCCATGAAATGGAGGTCGGCCACCTGCTGCCGGGTGCGAGGGGCGGTCTTGGCCAGGGGGTTGGATTCGGACATGGGGGCGAAGCCCTTTAGGGTCGGAAGCAAAGTGCCTCCGGCCGGGGCGAGGGTCAAGCCACCCCGCCGCGACGTCTCCCGCGGATCACTCCGGCTTCTCGAGTTCGGCCGCGGTCCAGGGCGTCTTGCGGTCCTTGTACTTCTCGCGGATGGCCTTTACGTCGGCCTCGGTCGCGACCCCGGCGGCGTTGCCGAAGGAGTTGGCGACATACGTCACGACATCGGCGATTTCAGCGTCCTTGAGGCCCATGACCGGAGGCATCATCGAGTTGTAGGTCACGCCTTTGACCGTCACCGGTCCCTGCATCCCGTGGAGGATGTTGCGTACGGCGACCGAGGTGCCCTTGGCGACCCACTCGGATCCGGCGAGGGGCGGGAAGACCGGAGGCAGGCCCATGCCGGTCGGCTGGTGGCAGGCGATGCAGGTGCGGGCGTAGATCGCCTGGCCGCGCTTGACCTGTTCGGCGTCAGGCTTGGCCTTGTCCGCGGCGGCGGCCTGGACGGCGAGGAGGGGGAGGAGCAGCAGGGCGGTCTTCATGGCGTAGGAATGGACAGGTGTTCGTCCCTTGGGAGACCTCAAAACGAAACGGCGGTTCCTTGCTCAGGCATTAGCCCCCATGCCATCGGACATAAGCCCGAACGGATTGTATCAAAATGCCAAATGACTGACCAGAGGTCGGCTCCCTCGCATGGCCTTAAGCCCTCTATTTAATGATAGACCGCCCGCATGGCCCGACTATCATTTCTTGTATGCAATCGCCCAAACCCGCGGAAAAGTGGATGCGTGGCGTGCAGCTCGAAAGCGTGCGCGCGCTCTTCGAGCATCTGCCGGGCGTGATGTTCTTCGCCAAGGACGCGCAAGGGCGCTTCATGGCGGCGAACCTGGCCTTTGCCCAGCGCTGCGGGTGCAAGGACGTCGCCTCGCTGCTGGGCCGGACGGACTTCGACATCTTCCCGGTCGAGCTGGCCAAGGCCTTCCGCAAGAAGGACGAGCAGATCCTGCAGTCCGGCCAGGGCATCCCGCGCATCATCGAGCTCTTTCCCGACGAGAACGGAGAGCACGTCTGGTATGAGACCACCAAACTCCCCGTGCTCGACCATGAAGGCCGGGCCGGCGGGGTGTGGGGCACGGTCCGCACTTACGCCAGCGCCAAGGCGCACCTGGAGCCCTTCCTCCGGGTGGAGGCGGCGGCGGAGTTCATCAAGGACAACCTCGGTGAGCGCCTCGACATCAAGAAGCTCGCCCGCCTGAGCGGCCTGTCCGTCCGGCAGTTTGAGCGGAAATTCCACAAGGCCTATCAGATGAGCCCCCGGGCCTACCTGGTGCGCATGCGAGTGGCTGAGGCCTGCGATCTCCTGCGCGAGTCGGACCTCAGACCCTCGGAAATCGCCTATAAAAGCGGGTTTTATGACGCCAGTGACTTCTCGCGGCAGTTCCGACGAGCCATGAAGGTCAGCCCTACCCAGTATCGGAGGCAGTTGCGAACATCCCGTAACGCCTAACCCCCTGATTCGCAGGGCATTTGTATACTCGACACAGACTGTTCACGGACTTATTCACACATCCGTACCCCCACCTAACCTATGCAAGAAAACACCGTACCTAATGCGAAGCGTCTGCTCTGGGCAGGCTTCATGGCCATCCTGGCCGCCGGCGTCGGATTCGCCCTCCGCGGCGGCATCTTCGGAGCCTGGGCTGAAGAATACAAGTTCTCCGCCACCACGCTGGGCGCCATCGGAGGGGCCGGCTTCACCGGCTTCTGCTTCGGCATCATCATCGGCGGCCTGGTGGTCGACAAGCTCGGCTACGGCAAGCTGGTGGCCCTGGCCCTCGTCGGACACATCATCTCGGCCTTCGTGACCTTCGGCGCCAGCTCCCCGGAGAACGCCTACACGTTCCTCTACTGGGGCATGTTCATCTTCGCCTATGCCAACGGCACGCTTGAGGCCGTGGCCAATCCTCTCGTGGCGACGATCTTCCCCCAGCAGCGCACCCACTACCTCAACATCCTGCACGCCTCGTGGCCGCTCGGCATGGTGGTCGGCGCCCTCGCCTCCGGCTTGCTGGGCAATGGCATCTTCGGCTTTGGTGGACTCGGCCTCGGCTGGAAGGCCCAGCTCTCGTTCTACCTCGTGCCCACTGTGGCTTACGCCGTAATGTTCATGGGGCAGTCCTTCCCGAAGTCCGAGGCTGCGGAGAAGGGCGCCTCCTTCGGAGAAATGACCAGGGACGTAGGGCTTCTCGGAGGAGCCGTGGCCTGTTACCTTCTGGCCCTGTTCTTCGGAGGTACCTTCGGCCTAGATAACCAGACCTCGTTGGTGATTGGTGCGCTCCTGCTTATCGGCACCGGAATCGTGAGCCGTCTGATCAATAAGCCGTCATTGGAAAGCCTGGCGGCCGTCGGAGTTTGTGCGCTCATCGCCATATACGCCCAATCTTCCCTGTCTCTCTCGCCGACTGCAGGCCTTGCAATCACTGTTGCGCTGGTCTTGGGACTCGGAATCACCATGGGCTGGACGCTGGGCTCCTTCCTGCTCTTCGTACTCTTCATCACGCACGCCCTGGTGGGCGCGGTGGAACTCGGCACGGACGGCTGGATCGAGAACATCACGGGCAACCTCTTCTCACCCGACCAAGGCAAGACGCTCTTCATCTGGACCTCGGCCATCATGTTCGGCCTGCGCTTCTGCGCCCACTGGATCGAGACCAAGCTCGGCCTCTCCCCGGTCGGCCTGCTGCTGACCTCCGCCGTGCTGGCCTTCGTCGGCCTGCAGCTCGCCTCGGGCATGGAGTCCTTCGCCATCGCGCTCATCGCGCTCGGCGTCTACGCGCTCGGCAAGACGTTCTTCTGGCCCACGATGCTCGCCGTCGTCGGCGACCGCTTCCCGCGCTCCGGCGCCGTCGCCATGTCCATCATGGGCGGCATCGGCATGCTCTCCGCCGGCCTGATCGGCGGACCCGGCCTGGGTTACGCCAAGGACCGCTTCACCGCCGAGAACCTCCAGTCCTCCAACGCCGCGGCCTACCAGGCCAACAAGGCCAAGGATGAGTCCAAGTTCCTCTTCCTGGCTCCGGTGACCGCCGTCGCCGGCGACAAGCTGGAAGCCGCCAAGAAGGCCGGCGAAAAGGGCACGGCCGACCAGAAGGCCATCGTCGCCGCCAACCAGGCGGGCGACCGCGCCACGCTGAAGGCCGACTCCTTCATCCCGCTCACGATGGCCGCGATCTACCTGCTGATGCTCCTCTACTTCAAGAGCATCGGCGGCTACCGCGCCCTCAAGCTCGAGGAGCAGTCCTGAGCCGGGCTCCAGGCCCCTGCAGAAGGCCGCCCGCCCGGGCGGCCTTCCTCTTTGGTAGGATTGCGGACGGTCGCGTCGCGTCCGTCCCAGCGAATGGGCTTCCGTCCGAAGGCGCCCCTCGGTGAAATGGGGCCACCCCCATGAGCAAGAAGAAGATCCGCATCGCGCTCGCCGGCCTCGGCTTCGGCGCCGAATTCATCCCGATCTACAAGGAGCACCCGGACGCGGAGATCGCCGCGATCTGCCAGCGCAATCCGGAGAAGCTCAAGGCGGTCGGCGACCGCTATGGCATCGCGAAGCGCTACACGTCCTACGAGGAGATGCTCAAGGATCCCTCCATCGACGCGGTCCACATCAACACGCCCATCCCCGACCACGGCCGGCAGTCCATCCAGGCGCTCAAGGCGGGCAAGCACGTCGCCTGCACGGTGCCGATGGCGACCTCGATCGCCGAGTGCGAGGAGATCGTCAAGCTGGTGAAGGCCACGGGGCTCAAGTACATGATGATGGAGACGGTGGTCTACGCCCGGGAGTTCCTCTTCGTGAAGGAGCTCTACGACAAGGGCGAGCTGGGCCGGCTGCAGTTCCTGCAGGCGAGCCACCAGCAGGACATGGAAGGCTGGCCGGGCTACTGGCCGGGCCTGCCGCCCATGTACTACGCGACGCATTGCGTGGGCCCGATGATGGCCCTCACGAAGGGCTCGGCGGAATACGTCTCGTGCTTCGGCTCGGGCCGCATCGCGGAGGAGATGATCCCGATCTACAACTCGCCCTTCGCGGTCGAGACGGCCCACATCAGGCTGCACAAGTCCGACGTCTCCGCGCGCATCATCCGCTCGCTGTTCGACACGGCCCGTCAGTATCGCGAGTCGATCGACGTCTACGGCTCGAAGAAGTCGTTCGAGTGGCCGCTCATCGAGGGCGAGGAGCCGGTCATCCACACGGCCAAGAAGCCGGAGCCGGAGATCCCGCAGAAGGTCAAGGTGCCCGACTACGCGCACCGTCTGCCCAAGGAGATCCAGCGCTTCACGACGAAGGGGGTCTACGGCGAAGGCGAAGACCACCTGTCGTTCACGCAGGGCGGCGGCCACGGCGGCTCGCATCCGCACCTCGCCAACGAGTTCATCCAGGCTCTGGTCGCGGGCCGCGATCCGTATCCGAACGCGCGCGAATCCGCCAACTGGACCTGCACGGGCATCCTCGCGCACGAGTCGGCCATGGCGGGCGGAGAAATCCGCAAGCTGCCGGCGTTCACGCTGCCGGAGTGAGCGGCGAAGGCGCCGCCTTCGCCGCAGGGGGCAGGCGGGCAGGTTGGCACGGGGGCAAGGGGCGCACCTATCGTAGGGGGCGCGGGGGCATGGTGACACGGGGGCAAGGGGCGCACCCGCGCCACCCTAGGTCAGCACGTAGTGCTGACCCTACCTCACGTTCCCCTGAACCCCCGGGCCTCCTCATCTTGCATCCTTCTCCCCCGTGCCCACTCGCCCCCTCTCTCATTCCCCTCCCCTCTCTTGCCTCCTTTGAGTCCCTCGCCACAAAACACCCCTAC
>JACCDM010430280.1_pt1 | contig 36253 bp, 36 predicted proteins | sample 7445851 | NCBI WGS metagenome assembly JACCDM01 (sample SAMN15323438, study PRJNA562643) | freshwater metagenome | isolation source: river surface water | place: USA:Blue River Watershed | collected 2017-08-16
CCTGTTGTAGCGTGTTTGGCTATCCTAAATGGTATTCAACAAAATATCAAAACAGCTGAAGCTGACGTAATCAACGAATGTTTGATGTCTATTGGTGCGGACGACTTTAAGTTCGATACCCTAGTAGCTCGTGTAGTTCCTGAAAACACCATCATCACTGAAGGTGGTCAGTTTAAAGCACATATCTTCTTGTCAGCTTTCGACTCTAAAGCAGATCCAGATATCTTCGTAGGCGGTAATCCCGTTAAAGTTGATGGTGGTGAAGGTCTTTATACAGCCTCTGCTTCAGGTGAAGGTGAAAAGAAATATGCTGGAGATATCCGTGTGAAAGATCCGAATGGCCGCGTAAAGTCTTATAAGTTTGATGGTTCTTACCAAGTTATCAAGCCTTTCGCATCTGTTTCTCCTGAAAAGATGAACGTGTTTTATATGGGCGTTGAAAATCCAATCCGCATCACTGCTGCTGGTTTCACCGCTGATAAAATTGCCGTGACTATCTCTCAAGGTACAATCGCAGGTTCTGCAGGTAAATATGTAGTAACTCAAAATAAATTGGGTTCTGCAATTGTTTCAGTAAGCGGTACAACAATCAGTGGAAAAGAGAAACGTACTGTTAAAATCGGTGATTTCCCTTTCCGTGTCAAAATGATTCCTTCTCCGTATGCAACGATTGCTAATCTTCAAGGTGGTGCAATCTCTGCAGATCTTTTGAAAATTCAAAAAGGTATCTCTGCTGTTTTGGATAACTTCGACTTCGATTATAAATATGCGGTAACTAAATTCACTGTTTATTATCGTCCGCGTCGTGGTGACCCAGCTCCTCCGGTTGTTGTGAATGGAAACATGTTCAACGACCAAGTAAGAGCCTTATTAAACCAAGCCAAGCCAGGTGATTCCTTCTTCTTTGAAGATATCACAGTGCAAGGACCTGGTAACCCTCCACGTAAAATTGGTGCAATTTCTTTCCGTCTGAATTAATAAATCTATATAGCCATGCAAAAAAGATTTTTAACATTATTGGCCTTCTTCACTTTGAGTACCTGCAGCGTGTGGGCTCAAAATGACGGCGATCAAACAGGTGACCCTGCTGCTGATGCTACAACAGCATCTACAGGCCCTGCTAGTGATGATCGTTTCCTTGGTGGAATGGGTGTTTATAAACGCGCATTGCATGGTACTATAGAACAGAATGGTACCGCTACCACTGGTGTTCGTCCTTTGGAATACGACTTCGTTCGTCAATCAGACATCTACTGGCAAAAGCGTATCTGGCGTGTTATTGATTTTCGTGAGAAAATGAACTTGCCGTTTATCTATCCAAAACCAGGAGCGAAATTTTTCGAAATCATTCATCGTGCAGCTATGACTAGCGAAGAAGGTTTGAAAATGTATTCTACTGGAGAAAATGATGATCAATTCCTTTCTAAAGGTATGTACATGGACACCGCTGCATTTAAAACGGCGTTCAATGGCTCTGATACTTCTTACATCCCAGATCCAAATACGGGTGAAATTGATACAGCCGTTATCGTTCGTAAAATTGATGCAGAGAAAGTAACTAAAATGCGCGTAATCGAAGATTGGTTCTTTGATGATGAATCATCAACTATGCAAGTGCGTATCTTAGGGATCTGCCCATTATATCCAATGTATACCTCTTCTGGTCAATTCGTAGGTGAAATTCCTATGTACTGGTTGTACTATCCTGACTTGCGTAAGGTATTGACAAAATACGAAGTGTATAACAGTCGTAATGATGCCAAGCCTATGAGCTGGGATGATGTGATGGAGAATCGTTTCTTCAGCAGCTATATCTACAAAGAGTCTAACGTTTACGATCGTCGTATTTCTGACTATGCAAACGGTTTGGATGCCTTGTTAGAAGGTGAGCGTATCAAGCAAGATATCATGGACAAAGAGCAATTCTTGTGGTCTTACTAATAAGTTAAAGTCCTATATAATTTTAAAACCCTTCTCTCGAGAAGGGTTTTTTATTTGTATCCATCTCGAAACCCTTCAACTGTTACATAAAAAAGCCCGCTCAAATGAACGGGCTTTTTTATGTTGAAAGGAACTGTTTTTAAGCGCCTTTTAAGCTTATTTCTAGGCGATCTTCACTTGCGTGCTTGTCAACCATCAAAGTGTCACCTTCCTTCGGCTGGAGCGTTAATAAAGCCTCCGCCATTGGATCCTCTAACCATTTTTGAATAGCACGGTAGAGTGGACGTGCACCGAAATCTGGATCGAATCCTTTATCGGTTAAGAAATCCTTAGCTCCCTCCGTGATTTCAAAGTGGTATTTCAATTGCTCTACACGCTTCAATAAGCCACGTAAGGCAATATCAATGATCTTATGCATGTTCTCCTTATTCAAAGAATTGAATACAATAGTCTCATCAATACGATTCAAGAATTCTGGAGAGAATGCTTTAGAGAGTGCTTTTTCAATAACACCTTTAGTGTGTTCTTCTTTTTGTGATTCACGAGCACCTGTTGCAAAACCTACTCCTTGTCCGAAATCTTTCACCTGACGAGCTCCAATATTGGAAGTCATGATGATGATCGTGTTTTTGAAGTCAATTTTACGACCTAAACCATCTGTTAACATACCTTCATCAAAAACTTGAAGCAAGACATTAAAGATATCTGGATGCGCTTTTTCAACTTCATCCAATAAGATAATGGAATAAGGTTTGCGACGTACTTTCTCGGTCAACTGACCACCTTCTTCGTAACCAACATAGCCCGGAGGCGCTCCAACCATTCTGCTTACATTGAATTTTTCCATGTATTCGCTCATATCGATACGAATCAAGGCATCTTCACTGTCGAACATATGACGAGCTAGCGCTTTCGCTAATTCAGTTTTACCGACACCCGTAGGGCCAAGGAAAATGAAGGTTCCAATTGGTTTCTTCGGGTCTTTCAAACCTACGCGGTTACGTTGGATAGCCTTTACAATTTTCTTGACAGCTTCATCCTGGCCAATAACTTCTTGCTCTAAAGCGGAAGTCATTTGTAACAACTTTTCCGTTTCAGTTTGTGCAATACGCTTAACAGGGATACCTGTAGACATTGCAATCACTTCTGCGATATCATCTTCAGTGATAGGGTAGCGCATAGATTTACTATCTTCTTCCCATTTCTGACGCGCACTTTCTAGTTGAGCTTCTAATTGCTTTTCGCTATCACGTAGTTGAGCCGCTTTTTCGTATTGCTGACTCTTTACTACAACATTCTTCTCTTCCTTAATTGCATCGATTTGTTTTTCTAAATCGATTACAGCGGCAGGGACATGTATATTTTTCAAATGCACACGTGCGCCTACTTCATCTAGTACGTCGATTGCTTTATCAGGCAATAAACGATCCGTGATATAGCGTACGCTCATGTTCACACATGATTCGATCGCTGCATCATCGTAAGATACATTATGGAACTCTTCATAAGTTGCGCGAAGGTTTTTCAAAATTTCGACAGATTCTTCTGCTGATGGCGGATCTACGATTACCTTTTGGAAACGACGATCTAAAGCACCATCTTTTTCAATGAATTGACGATACTCATCAAGCGTTGAAGCGCCTATGCATTGGAGTTCTCCACGCGCTAAAGCTGGCTTGAATATGTTACTTGCATCTAGAGAGCCACTTGCTCCGCCAGCACCAACAATGGTATGAATCTCATCAATAAAGAGAATCACATCTTTGTTCTTCTCTAATTCGACCATGATTGCTTTGATACGTTCTTCAAATTGACCGCGGTATTTAGTTCCTGCAACCAAAGCGGCAAGATCTAACATGACGATACGTTTGTTGAATAGAACACGCGAAACTTTACGTTGAACGATTAATCTCGCTAAGCCCTCAATGATAGCTGTTTTACCTACACCAGGCTCGCCTATCAATACAGGGTTGTTCTTTTTACGACGTGAAAGAATTTGGGAAACACGTTCAATCTCCGCTTCACGACCTACAATAGGATCTAGGCGATCTTCTTCAGCCATTTTAGTAATGTCGCGACCGAAATTGTCTAGGACAGGAGTTTTCGACTTACTGTTAGCGGCGGATTTCTTCGCGGCACTTCCACTTGGTGTACGGGGTGAATCAAAATCTTCTCCATCCTCGTCATTGCCACCACTGTCAGGTGTTTCATTGCGAGGTTCTCCATTCATCAAGGCTAACTCGGCTTTGAATAGCTCGTAGTCGATGTCGTGATGATTCAAAATCTGTGTGGCAATATTGTCACGGTTTTTTAAAATACTCATAAGCAAATGTTCTGTTCCAATCATCTCACTTTTCATAGCAGTAGCCTCTAACTGTGCCCAACGCATGATACGTTCAGCTTGTTTAGTTAAAGGTAAATTGCCTCCAGTGCTAATGCTAGATGTTTTGTCTTTGATAGAATTCTCGATTTCTTTACGCAAATCGACTAATTCAATTTTCATTGCTTTCAAAATTTTGATTGCAATGCTATCGCCTTCACGAATCAATCCTAGAAGGATGTGTTCGGTCCCGATATAATCTTGCCCTAAGCGTATGGCCTCTTCTCGGCTATAGCTAATGACCTCCTTGGCTTTGGGTGATAATTTAGTTTCCATGGTTCTATACTTTACCTCTATTTTGATGATTCAAAGGTAATTGTACTTGCATACGAAATTAGCAGGAATTTGTTATTAGTTTTTGAATTAGGCGGATAATTGTGCATATTTGTACACAAGTTAAACGTGCATAATTCAATCCTATGAAATTTACAATCGATCGTCAAGAGAAATACACTTCCGTGAGCCTACAAGTGGAGAAATTGAACTCTCTCAATGCTACTGAATTAAAGTCGGAAATGGTGATTTTGAATGCGGAAGGCGTTCGAAATATTATTCTTGATTTAACACAAGTTACTTTTGTAGATTCAAGTGGTTTGAGTGCCATTTTAGTGGGATATCGTTTGTGTAATCAAGCAAACGGTTCATACGTCGTTTGTCAGGTTGGAGATCAAGTTGCCAAGCTTTTAAAGATTGCTCAGCTAGAAGAAATTTTAACAATAGTACCTACCTTATCGGAGGCGATTGATATGGTGATGATGGATGAAATCGAGCGTGAACTAGGTAGCGAAGAAGATTCAGAATAATTTATGATTCCGTTCGAGTTGACTATACTCGGCTGTGGCTCGGCTTCTCCTGCAAAAGAAAGAAATCCGACGGCTCAATATTTGAAGTGGGCTGATCGTAGTTTTTTGTTGGATTGTGGAGAGGGTACGCAAATGCGTATGCTACAGTATGGGTTAAAATCATCTCGCATCGAACATATTTATATCACCCATTTGCATGGTGATCATTTCTTTGGTTTGATAGGTTTGCTCACAACCTTTGGTATGTTAAAGCGAACAGCCCCATTGAAAATTTTTGGTCCTCCGGGTTTAGCGGCTATTATTGAATTGCAATTAGAATTAACAGGGAGTGTGCTCTCGTATACGCTAGAATTTATTACGTGGGAACCGGTCTTCGCAAAGATATTTGAGGATGAGCATTTGGAAGTTTATACTATTCCTTTATCGCACCGTACGCCTACCTGTGGTTATTTGTTTCAAGAGAAACCTGGTCAGCGTAAATTGATTCGACATAAAGTAGAGTCCTTAAATATTCCTATCAATCAGCTAGCCTCGATTAAGGCAGGTGCAGATTTTATAGGCAGTGATGGTTTCTGTCATTCGAATGCAACGCTCACAGAAGCTCCGCGTGCACCCCGTCGATTTGCCTTTATAACCGATACGGTTTATTTGCCTAGCATAGCTCCATTAATCGGAGACGTTGATTTGCTTTATCATGAGTCGACTTTTAATAATGCAAACGCAGATAAGGCGATTAATACTTTTCATAGCACTGCAGAGCAAGCGGCATCAATCGCAGCAAGTGCAGGAGCAAAACGTTTATTGATTGGGCATTTTTCAGCCAAATTAAAGAAGGATGATTTAGAAAATCTATTGTCGGAGGCGACGAGTGTCTTTCCTAATACTGTACTTGCGGAAGAGGGAATGAAGCTCGAATTTTAAACGGGAAATTAATCGTGATCTGGTTTGAACTGGTTAAGCTCATTTAAAAATTCAATCATCTTGGAAGTTGCAATACTTCTGTGACTTAGTTGAATCTTTTCTTCCATGGTCAATTCAGCAAAGGAGCAATTGAACCCTTCAGGTTTGAAGATTGGGTCGTAGCCAAAGCCATTTTCACCAACAGGACTGGTTAATATTTCGCCTTTTACTTCCCCTTCGAAAAGGTATGTGGTATAATCGATTACAAGTGCAATTACCGTCATGAATTTCGCCTGACGATTTGATTTGCCTTTCATTTCTTGTAATACTTTTTCAATATTTTTTTGGTCGTTTTTATCACTCCCAGCATAACGTGCACTATAGACCCCTGGCGCTCCGTTTAAGACATCAATCATAAGTCCGGAATCCTCTGCAAAGCAGTTTCTGCCGAAGTTCTCATAAACGAACATGGCCTTTTCCTTTGCGTTCTCCCACAGCGTTTCATGGGTTTCTGGTAAATCTCCTTTAAAGGCTAGAGAAGAAAGATCATTGATTTGATAGTCGGCACCTAATTTAGCACGAACTTCATTTACTTTATTCTGATTACCTGTGGCGAAAAGTAGTTGCATAGTGCTGTTTATGGTTGAGTGATTTTTTTCCAAGCTTCCCAAAAAGCTAGTTTAAGTTCTTTTTGCGCGTCTAATGGAATCGGATGTTGCGTGAATAAGCAATTCGTTTTTTGATAGGGTAGAACGATATTGAACCGAACTTCAATCCACCATTTTAGTTGTGCTGGCGTAATTCCAAAACTTACTATCCATGCAGGATTAAAACTTTCAAGTAAGGCAAGTAAGGTCGTTGCTTGACTGCTTTCAAAACCTAAGTAATAGACATCCTTATCTGTCCATTTTCCCGCCGCAACAATTCGCTTTAAAATGTTGAGGCATTGTGTTTTTTCTTCGTCTGTATTGTATGAATAAATTAGTGCGACTCTTTTTTCAAAACCTCCTTCCATGCTAGGTTTGCCAATAAGTAATGGTTCGTTTGGCATCGAAACCATTAGATTGGATTTAGCTTCCCATAAAGCATACGCTTCTTCATTCATAATAGGTAAAGCTAAAAAGAAAAATTGAGATTAATTGCGAAGCTGAGGGGGATAATTATGCGTTCTGATTTTGTACCTTTGTCACATGGCAACGTATCAATTCAAGCAGCAAACAGGTTTTTATAAAGGTAAAGTACGTGATGTATATTCGATTGGTGAGGATAAATTAGTGATGGTGGTTTCTGATCGTATATCAGCGTTTGATGTTATTCTCCCTCGACCAATTCCGTTTAAAGGTCAGGTGTTGAATCAAACTGCAGCATATTTCTTGAATGCAACAAAAGATATTGTTCGGAATTGGTTACAGGCTAGTCCGCTTCCAAATGTAAGTTTGGGGATTAAATGCACGACTTATCCAATTGAGGTGGTAGTGCGTGGTTATTTAGCTGGTCATGCGTGGCGTACCTATAATAGCGGCTTGCGTGAGTTATGCGGTATTAGCTTGCCAGAAGGATTGAAAGAAAATGACCCTTTACCAACGCCGATTATTACCCCTACAACGAAGGCACATGAGGGACACGACGAAGATATCTCGCGTGAGCAAATCATTGAACGTGGCTTATTAACGGCAGCAGAATATGATAAGCTTTGTACCATTGCTTTGTCTTTGTTTGCCCGTGGTCAGAAAATGGCCAATGAAAGAGGATTGATTTTAGTTGATACGAAGTACGAATTTGGTCATTTGAATGGAGAAGTAATTCTAATCGACGAAATTCATACACCAGACAGCAGTCGTTATTTTTATTTAGAGAACTACGAGGAAAGACAAAGAAAAGGTGAACAACAATTGCAGTTATCAAAAGAGTTTGTTCGTCAATGGCTTATTGAGAATGGCTTTCAAGGCAAGGAAGGGCAAGAAGTTCCTGCGATGTCTGATTCTTGGGTGAATGAAATCTCAGCTCGCTACATCAAACTGTTTGAAGAAGTTACGGGGCAGAAATTTGAACCAAAAGAAATGCCTGCTAAAGAGGTGGTTGAATCGGTTGTAAACGCTTTGTATTAATTACAAAGGAAGATAATTGGCGGAGTCGTAATGGTATTGCTTTTGTGGCCAGCCTTATCCTTAACATAAATTGAATAACTCACCGTGTCGCGAATGTCACGCCCTGGTCGGCATGAATTATTGCTGAACATATTGATACTAATGTTACCGGTGATTTGCTTATAGCTTCCTTTGGAAGGGATAGTAGGTAAGTTGAAGGTATACGTAAAAGGGGTATTAATACTATTTGGACGGATATCTGTAACAAAAATCGAAGTATCCGCTTCGCCTAAATCCCCATCACCGTCGGTAAAAGCAAATTTTAAAACTAGGCTATCTGTTCCGATTTTAACTGGATTTGGGGTCGCATTAACCCATGTTAGTGCAGGGATTACGGGATAGGTCGGGGCCTTTTTACAACAATACAAGGCTAAGATTCCTCCGAAAAGGATGATCAAAGCACTATATTGGCGAAAAGGGAGTTTCATGAATGATTATTTCAAGAAATGATGGAAAGTGTCGCTACGAAGACCAAGACGTAAGGTTTCTACCGCGATGATTTCGTTCGGCGCGATATTTCCAAGGTTTACGTTTGAGCCTATTAGTTTAATAAACCATGTTTGTTGTGCTTTTTGAGGCGCTTCCCAAATGATTTGGTCTTTTTTAATCTTAGTTAGAATTTCCTGAACTAAGCCTTCACGAACTTCGCCAGAACCACGATAAATGCCTACGTTACCAGCTTCGCGGGCTTCTGCAATTACTTTCCAAGCACCCGCATTCAGCTCCGCATTCATCAGTTCAATCCATTGATAAGGAGGGAATATCTTTTCCGCGTCTTTACTTCCTACTTCACTTAATACCTTGTAACCTTTCTTTGCGAGGGTTTCTACGTATTTTAATTTTTGCTTATGCGGTATTTCAAGAGAACCGTCTGAAACTTCTACAAATTCCATCTCATACTTCTCTAAAGCAGCGATATAGTCGTTGAATTGGTTTCTAGCAATAAAGGCTTCGAAAAGTGTTCCGCCAAAATAGCAAGGAATATTGTGTGCTTTGTAAAGCGCAATTTTGTCTTTTAAATTCGGAGAAACATAGGCTGTGCCAAAACCTAATTTTACAATATCTGTATAAGGACCAGCAATTTCTAAGAAAGAATTGACCTCGTAGGTGCTAAGACCTTTATCCATTACCATGGTAAGACCATTATTGCGAGGTTTTACAGTACGTTTTGGTAATCCATTCAAACTAAAGTTCTTCTCTTTGGTACTTTTAGACATTCTTCTAATGTTTCAATTTTACCCAAAGTTACTAAAGGAACTTGATATTGAGAAGACTAAATATGTTAATCAGTTGTTCGTTTAAATCCTTGCTGGGAAAAATTGAAAATTATAATACGATACGCTATTAATAAAAATGAAGTGTTTTGAATGGTTTTTGTAAAGTGCTAATTCGTATCTTTGAGATGAAACACATTTTTATGATTACTCAGAATAGTCTTACGCAAGAATTTATCGAAAAGGAAGAAACGTTCAACGCACATAACTATCATCCCTTACCTGTAGTCATTAAGTCTGCCAAGGGAGTTATGATGCACGACGTTGAAGGGAAAGATTATTTTGATTTTTTGTCGGCCTACTCAGCCGTAAATCAAGGTCATTGTCATCCTCGACTTGTGAATGTAATGATTGATCAGTTGCAACGTTTGACTTTAACATCAAGAGCGTTTCATAATGATCGCTTAGGTGCTTTTGCGCAATACATCACTGATTTTTTTGGCTACGATAAAGTATTGCCGATGAACACGGGTGTAGAGGCTGTAGAAACAGCCTTGAAGCTTTGTCGTCGTTGGGCTTATCGTGTAAAAGGCTTAGCGGATAATAGCGCAAAAATCATAGTTTGTGAAGGGAATTTTCACGGACGTACTACGGGTGTTATTTCCTTTAGCTCGGATCCAGATTCTTTTGGTGGATTTGGTCCTTATATGCCGAATTATATTTTAGTTCCTTATGGCGATATCCATGCTTTGAAAGAAGCGTTAAAGGACCCAAGTGTTGCTGGTTTTATGTTTGAGCCTATTCAAGGTGAAGCGGGGGTAGTAGTTCCTCCGGCAGGTTATATAAACGATGCATATGATGCTTGTAAGGCCGCGAATGTCTTGTTTATCGCTGATGAAGTGCAAACAGGATTAGCACGTACAGGTAAAATGCTTTGTTGTGATCATTTTGGGATTCGTCCGGATATCATTGTTTTGGGTAAGGCCTTGAGTGGTGGAATGATGCCTGTGAGTGCTGTGCTAGCAGATGATGAAATAATGTTATTAATTAAGCCAGGTGAACATGGTTCTACTTTTGGTGGAAATCCGTTGGCCTGTGCGGTTGCTATGGAGGCTTTGGCAATTTTGAAGGATGAAGAGTTGGTGTTGAATGCGAGTATTATGGGAGAAATGTTTAGAGATGAGATAAAATCATGGAGACATCCGCTAATAAAAGAAGTTAGAGGAATGGGATTGTTGAATGCGATTGAACTGAATGCAATTGACGCGAATACCGGTTGGGATATTTGTATGTTAATGAAGGAGGAAGGCGTATTAGCAAAGCCTACACATGGTGATAAGATCCGTTTTGCTCCGCCATTGTGTATAAACCGAGCAGAGATGCAGAAAGCCTTACAGCTGATTAGAAAAGGATTTGATACCTACTGGGATCGTCGTCACTAAAATAACTTAGGGACTTCGATTGGAATGTATTCTGTATCGTCGATTGGGATATTCAATACAATTCCAGCTTTTTGGATTTTGCAATTGCCCTTGATATGCATTTTTACACGACCTGATCTAAAACTGCCAACCATTGATTTGAGAAAGGCAAGTGAAATTCTAGAGGAGGGGACTTGAATAACTAGCGGAATCTTGAATTCGCTGTATTTGATGATTTGAACCATTTTGCTTTGTGAAGAGGATCCGATTTGAATATCGTTGAGGAAAATTTGTGTATTGGATTCCAATAGTAAAATGCCGATTGGATTAGGGTTGTACATGTACATATCGGCCTGTAAGGTTACATTACTCAAACTAAACGAAGTAAAACGAACATTATTGGTACGCTTATATTGAGGTAGTTTAAATTGATTGCTTAAGTCGAAATATTGACACGCAGAAATTGTGACAAGGAATAGGCTGATAATGGAAATTAAATAATATCGTTTCATATAAAGTGAATTACAACGTAAAAGTGCGTATTTTTAAGAACTCATACAAAAGAAAATAGTGGAAGAAATAATAAAGGAAAAGGCGGTCTTAGTTGCTGTGATTACACAAGGTCAATCGGAGGAGCAGGTCCGTGAGTATTTAGATGAGTTAGATTTTCTAACAGAAACCGCTGGTGCGCAGGTTGTGAAGCGTTTCACTCAGCGTATGCAGAAGTTAGATTCCAATACGTTTATTGGTGCTGGTAAATTGGAGGAGATTCGCAATTATGTGGAAGAGCATCAAATTTCATTAGTTATTTTCGATGACGAATTGTCTGGACGTCAGCAAACAAATATCCAGAAGGAGGTTAAATGTAAGGTACTGGATAGAACCGGATTGATATTAGATATTTTTGCCTCTCGTGCTCGAACCGCTCATGCGAAAACCCAAGTTGAATTGGCACAGATGCAATATCTACTGCCTCGTTTGAAAGGTTTATGGACGCACCTTGAGCGCCAAAAGGGTGGTATTGGTATGCGTGGACCTGGAGAAAAAGAGATTGAAACGGATCGTCGTTTAGTTAAGCATAAAATTAGTTTGTTAAAAGAAGATCTTGCTACCATTGATCGTCAGTTTAGCACACAACGTAAGAATAGAGGAGAGGTGATTCGTGTGGCTTTAGTTGGTTATACAAACGTGGGTAAGAGTACCATCATGAACTTATTGAGTAAGTCGGAGGTATTTGCAGAAAATAAATTATTTGCCACCTTAGACACTACGGTTCGTAAAGTGGTATTGGATAGAGTGCCGTTTTTGCTGAGTGATACGGTAGGGTTTATTCGCAAGTTGCCACATACATTGGTCGAGAGTTTTAAGTCGACCTTAGATGAGGTACGTGAATCGGATGTGCTATTACATGTGGTGGATATTTCGCATCCTGCATTTGAAGATCACATGAAGACAGTGAATGAGACTTTGCAAGAGATCAAAGCATTTGATAAGCCGATTATTGTAGTCTTTAATAAGATGGATTTATACGCTGAAAAGTATTTTGATGAATTGTTGCCAGCGAAAATTCGTAAGGAGGTTTTAAAGGAATTACGTGAAACATGGGAAGAGAAAACAGAAGGTAATTGCGTTTTCATTAGTGCCTTAGAGCGTGAAAATATCGAAGCTTTCCGAGAGAAAATGTTGGAACATATCCGTCACTTGTATGAAGTGAGATATCCTTATATAGCTGAAAAATTTTAAGATGAGAACCTTTCTGATTTCTTATGTTGTGCTCTCTGTGCTCGCAATTATCGGAGCCGCGATTATTTTTACGTTGAAAGGTGCTTCTGTAGCTTTTATAGATTTTTCGTCGAGCCTAGCTTTCTATCTTATTGTTACACCACTTGTTTTCTTTTTTGTAAACAGCGGGTTGAAAGGGGGGAATAACTATAAATTCTTTAATTATTTCTACGCAGCTTTTGGCGTTAAAATGTTTTTGGCATTGGCTTTCGCCTTAATTTATATTATCACCAGTGGACATAAAGGCCTCAGTTTTGGATTGTCCTTCGGAGGCCTTTATGTTGCTTATACGGGTATTGAAACTTTTGCTTTGGTGCTTGCTTCGCAAGCTGCTAGTGATGCGCAGAAGGCTAAACAAATCTAGGGTCTGTTTCCATTACATGCCCGCATTGCTTGCAAGTTCTCATATCTTCTGAGCCATAATATTCCTTAAACTTCGCGAGGAAGTCTGTTTCGATATTGTCTGATGGAAAGTAGGTTTCATGCAATTGGTTATTGCACTTTTCGCAGAACCACAAAAGGCCATCTTTCATGTTTGTGCCTTTACGAACACGTTCAATCACAAGTCCAATAGAGCCTTCTGAACGACCAGGACTGTGTGGTACACGAGCTGGCAACAAGAACATCTCACCTGCTTGGATAGGCACCTCAACGCATTTGCCGTCTTGTTGTGTTTTGACAGTAATATTGCCTTCTAATTGGTAGAATAGTTCTTCTGTTTCGTTGTAATGATAATCCTTACGCGCGTTTGGCCCAGCTACAATCATTACGATATAATCACCGCTTTCGTGATACAAGTTTTTGTTTCCAACGGGAGGTTTTAAAAGATGACGGTTTTCGTCAATCCATTTTTGTAAATTAAAAGGTGCGCGCATAAAATGTGTTTTTAAAGTTTAGATAGCCGCGGTTCTTCCGCCGTCCACTGGTATACTAGTCCCATTGATATATCCTGCCGCTGGGCTTGCTAGAAAGGCTGCAAGAGAAGCTATTTCTGAAGGATCTCCAAAGCGACCTGCGGGTATTTCATGAAGCATTTCAGCTTCGATTGCATCGATGCTATGGTTTGTTTTGTCTGACTTAATTTCAATTAAGGTTTTAAGTCGGTTTGTTGCTGTAGCTCCTGGAAGTACGTTGTTAACGGTAATTCCAAAGGGAGCAACTTCGAAGCTCCAGGTTTTCGCCCAACTCGCAACGGCCCCACGAATGGTGTTTGAAACACCGAGGTTTTTCAAAGGTTGTTTAACCGAAGTTGAAATTACATTTATAATTCGACCATAGGTATCATCCTTCATTCCTTTCAAAACTGCCTGTGCAAGTATTTGATTGCAAATTAAGTGCTGATTAAAAATGGCTAAAAACTTTTCGGCGCTCTCTCCCGTAATCGGTCCAGCAGTGGGTCCGCCACTATTATTAATCAAAATATGAATATTTCTTTCGGCTGTAATTTGATTTGCTGCATGCGCAACGCTAGCAGTGTCAGAGAAGTCAGCTACCGCAAAGTGATGTGTTTGTCCTTTGCTCGTATCGAGATCTTTTACATTTTCAATGAGTGCGTTTTCATTACGAGCCAAGAGGGTGACGTTTGCACCAAGCAGTGCTAATTCAATCGCGATTGCTTTTCCAATACCTTGCGTGCTTCCGCTTACCAAAGCGTTTTTGCCAATTAAAGAAAGATTCATGCCCTAAAATTAGGAAACTACTTGCGTATATGTTGAATTTTAGTGATAAAATCCCTCAGCTTTTGTTAAATTTGTTAAACAAAATTAATGAAATGAGTAAAGTTAAAGCCGCCATTACTGCTGTTGCAGGATATCTTCCTGATTTTGTATTAAGTAATGCAGAATTGGAGAAAATGGTTGACACTACTGACGAGTGGATTACTTCACGTACGGGGATTAAAGAGCGTCGTATTTTGAAAGGAGAAGGAATGGGCACTTCCGTAATGGGAGCTGCAGCGGTGGAGAAACTTTGTCAAAAGCGTGGGATAGATCCTAAAGAGATTGAATTATTGATTTGTGCTACCGTAACAGGAGATATGGTTTTCCCTGCTACTGCCAATGTTATTTGTGATAAAGTAGGTGCGACGAATGCTTGGTCTTACGATATCAATGCCGCTTGCAGTGGCTTTTTATATGCCTTAAGTACGGCCTCCAAATTTATTGAAGCAGGTACGCATAAGAAGGTGGTCGTTGTAGGTGCCGACAAGATGAGTTCGATTATTGATTATACCGATCGTGCAACCTGCGTTATTTTCGGAGACGGGGCTGGTGCGGTTTTGTTAGAACCAAATGAAGATGGTTTTGGTATTCAAGATTCTATTTTGAAGAGTGACGGCAGTGGACGTAAATATTTATTTCAAAAGTCGGGTGGATCGAATTATCCTCCTACGATTGAGTCTGTAACGAATCGCGAGCACTTTGTGCATCAAGAAGGACAAGCGGTGTTTAAATTTGCGGTAGTAGGAATGGCTGATGTTGCAGAGGAGATTATGAAACGTAATAATCTAACGGCAGATGATATTGCATGGTTAGTTCCTCACCAAGCGAATAAGCGTATCATTGATGCGACGGCTAAGCGTTGTGGTTTGGATGATGAGAAAGTAATGTTGAATATTCATCGTTATGGAAATACCACAAGTGGAACTTTGCCACTTTGTTTGATGGATTATGAAGGGCAATTGAAGAAGGGTGATAATATTCTTTTAGCGGCCTTTGGTGGTGGTTTTACTTGGGGAAGTATTTGGGTGAAATGGGCTTACTAAAATTAGCTTATGGATCAAAAACGCTTTTCGCCTAAAATTATTAATGATCCGGTTTATGGTTTTGTTACGATACAACATCCATTAATCTATCAATTGCTGGAACATCCTTCGTTTCAGCGTTTGCGTCATATTAAGCAATTAGGTTTATCCTATTTAGTGTATCCAGGAGCGAATCATACCCGCTTTCATCATGCATTGGGTGCGATGCATCTTATGCTTGAAAGTATCCGTACTTTAAGAATGAAGGGGATTGAAATTGCGCCGGAAGAGGAGATTGCAGTATTAGCGGCCATTTTATTACACGATATTGGGCATGGGCCCTTTTCTCATGCTCTAGAACATGTGTTAATCGAAGGAGTGAGTCATGAAGAAATTTCATTGTCCGTTATGCAATCCATCAATACCGAAATGCATGGTGCTTTGCAATTGGCGATTTCAATATTTACGAATAAGTATGAGAAGCCTTTCTTACATCAATTGGTGAGTAGTCAGTTAGATATGGATCGCCTCGATTACTTAACGCGAGATAGTTTTTTTACAGGAGTTGCAGAAGGGGTTGTAAGTTATGATCGCATAATCAATATGTTGACGGTTGTGGATGGACATTTGATGGTAGAGGAGAAAGGAGTTAACTCGATTGAAAAGTTTTTAATCAGTCGTCGATTGATGTACTGGCAAGTATATTTACATAAGACCGTTTTGGCGGCGGAACAGCTATTAATAAAGGTGCTCGAGCGCGCTAAATTTTTATTCAATTCAGGTACGGAGATTTTTCTTACCCCTGCCTTGAAAGAAATTTTTAGTCGGACATTAAACTTTTCTGAAAAAGGATTGTCAAATGACTTAACAGCTCTTTATTTACGATTGGATGATGCGGAAATGATGACTCATTTTAAATATTGGCAAGAATCAAGCGACCTGACGCTTAGTAGTCTAAGCAAAGGCTTGTTTAATCGACAATTGCCGAAAACAATGATTCAGAATGATGCGTTTAACGCGAGCGAAATTGAAGTTTTAAAAGCTGCTTGTGCTAAGACATTTGGTATAAGTTTAGAAGAAGCTTCTTACTTCGTTTACTCCGATAAAATTTCCAATTATGCCTACCGTTTGGATAAGGGTCAAATTAAGATTAAGATGAAGAACGGGGAGGTGAAAGATGTGTTAGAGCTTTTAACACATTTGGATAAGTCGGTATTTACAGAGCTGTCGACAAAATATTACATCTGTTATCCTAAACAATTGGCTTGGCCGATAAAATAAAGCGTATGGTTGTTCGAGCAAAGGAGCTTGCACATTTATTGCAAGGAACGGTAGAAGGGAATCCTGAAGAACAGGTTAGCCAGTTTGCTAAAATTGAGGAGGCGCAGAAAGGTTCTTTGAGCTTTTTTGCTAATCCGAAATATGAGTCTTTTGTCTATACTACAAAGGCAAGTATTTTATTAGTGGCCAATGATTTTAAGTTGGCACAGCCAATCGAAGCGACTTTGATACGAGTAGCAGATCCTTATAGTGCTTTAGCGATGCTATTGGATGAGTTTGGCAAGGCGCAAATGACTAAGAAAAGTGGGGTGTCGAAATGGGCTGCTGTGCAAGAAGATACGGTCGTGGGGGCCAATGCGTATATCGGTGACTTTGTAAGTATTGGAAAGGGGGTGAAAATAGGAGAGGATGTATGTATCGAAGCGAATGTAAGTATCGGAGATCATGTGCAAATCGGTGATGGAACCATATTAATGGCAGGCGTTAAAATCGGACATAACTGTGTGGTTGGTCAGCATTGCTTATTACATGCAGGTGTGGTGATAGGAAGTGATGGTTTTGGCTTTGCTCCGCAAGCGGATGGCAGTTATAAGAAGGTGAGTCAAGTTGGTAAAGTGTTGATTGAAGATGATGTGGAAATTGGCGCGAATGCGACCATCGATAGAGGTAGCATTGGTGATACAATCATAAGAAAAGGGGTTAAGTTGGATAATCTAGTTCATTTGGCTCATAATGTGGAGGTGGGAGAAAATACGGTTATTGCGGCGCAAACGGGTGTGGCGGGAAGTACCAAGATTGGTAAAAATTGTATGATAGGTGGCCAGGTAGGTATTGTGGGGCATATTCGAATTGCTGATGGTACTAAGATTAATGCGCAAAGTGGTGTGTCTAAATCGATTGAAGAGCCGAATATGGTTGTTACAGGTTCGCCGGCTTTTGCCTATGCAAGTGCTTTACGCGCTCAAGCCGTATTTAGAAGATTGCCAGATATCGAAAAGCAAATTGCGGAGTTGAGCTCTATTTTGAAAAAATAGTTTTATATTAGAGGTGAACCTTTAAACCACTTCTTATCAATGAGAAAAATTTCCTTAGTACTTGGTTTGTTTTTACTAAGTATTGTTGCTTGTCAGCGTATCGAGATGAGCAATCCTTCAGAGACTGCAATGCCTTTAAACAAGCGTGCTTGCGGTAGCAATGAATATTTGCAACAGCAATTACAAGCGGATCCTGCTTTGGCTTCACGTATGGCGAATATCGAGCAGTTTACACGTGATTATATTGCCAATAACCCACAAAGTCGCTTACTAGCAAGTGGTATTATTGAAATTCCTGTTGTGGTAAACGTTGTTTACAAAACAGCAGCCCAAAATATTTCACAAGCTCAAATTCAATCACAGATTGATGCTTTGAATAATGATTATGCTGCATTGAATGCAGATTATGCATTAACTCCAAGTTTATTTCAAGGGGTAGCCTCTGGAGATTGTGGTATCCGTTTTGTTTTGGATCAAGTGGTACGTAAAAGCACGACTAAAACTTCTTTCAGCACTAACAATGGTGTTAAAAAAGCAAGTAGCGGTGGTGTTGCTCCAACTTCTCCAACGACTAAATTGAATATCTGGGTTTGTAACCTTTCTAGTGGATTATTGGGCTATGCTCAATTCCCTGGAGGTTCTTCAGCTACGGATGGCGTTGTAATTGATGATAATGCTTTCGGTACAACTGGAACTGCGGCAGCGCCTTTCAATAAAGGACGTACAGCTACTCACGAAGTGGGTCACTGGTTGAATTTAAGACATATCTGGGGTGATGCTACATGCGGAAGTGATTTAGTGGGAGACACTCCTTTACACAATACAGCAAACTACGGTTGCCCTACCTATCCTCATTTGAGTACTTGTACTGGTACTCCGGTAGAAATGACCATGAACTATATGGATTATACGGATGATGCTTGTATGTACATGTTCTCTGCAGGTCAGAAAGCGCGTATGTTATCTCTTTTTGCAGTTGGTGGAGCGCGTAATAGCTTCGCACAACCTTAATTGTAGTCAATAGTAGATTTATCCCCCATTTTCTGTGCAAGAAATTGGGGGATTTTACTTTTAGGAATGATCGTACATTATGATTTTATTCTTATTTTAGCAACATCAGTATGGCACTACAATTCGGACTTAGTTACAGTACAAAAAAAGCTCGCCCAAGCTATATCTATAGCATCATCGGCGTTGCTTTAGTTTTATTCCTACTCGGACTTTTAGGAATCATTGTTATCAATGCTAAAAAATTGAGTGACTTCTTCAAAGAGAATGTAGAGGTGAGTGTTATTTTGATGAATAACGTTAGCCCAGAAAGTGCGATGGATTTGAAACATAAATTGGATGCAGCTTCTTGGGTAAAGAGTTCTGAGTATGTCTCCAAAGATGTTGCTTTGCAACGTTTCAAGCAACAATCAGGCGAAGATTTTATGGAATTGTTGGAATACAATCCCTTGTATACGTCTATCAATTATCACTTAAACTCGGATGCGGTAACCATGGAAAGTTTGCAAGCCATAGAGCAGCAAATTCTCAAGGATAAGCGCGTTAAAGAAGTTTATTATCAGAAGCCTGTTGTCGAAATGATGAATCAAAATGCGCGTAAGGTTTCGCTAGTTTTGTTAGCGGTAATTGTATTCTTGTTTTTAGTTGCATTAGCGTTGATTGATAATACGATTCGTTTGGTAATGTATAGCAATCGTTTCTTGATTAAAAGTATGCAAATGGTGGGGGCAACACGTTGGTTTATCGCTCGACCATTTATCATTCGTTCTGTTATCAATGGCTTGATTAGTGGATTTGTGGCAGTTGTATTGCTTTCCTTTATTGGGATTTATGCAAATAGTATTATTCCTGAACTATCTTCTTTAGCTGATACAGGATCCTTGTTTTTATTATTGTTTTTCGTGCTGGTAGTCGGAATAATAATTTCTGGCTTATCAACTTATCGTTCCGTACGAAAATATTTGAAACTGAAACTAGACGAATTGTATTAAAAATAATTTTATGGCTAAGACCAAACAAACAGACAGTGCTAAAAGTGTAACGCTTGCAAATCATTATCCAGGGGTGGCCTTTGGAAAGATGAATTATATTTTAATGGGAGCAGGAATTGTGCTTGTATTACTTGGGTTTTTAATGATGATTGGAGGCAAAGCTTCTAATCCGAATGAATTTCACCCTGAAGAATTGTATAGTAATACTCGTATTACAATTGCGCCTGCTTTTGTTTTGCTAGGATTTATTGTTGAAATTGTTGCGATTATGTATCGTCCTAAAGGAGAAAATAGCGAGAACGCCTAATGAATATTTTTGAAGCTGTAATCCTTGCCATTGTCGAGGGTTTGACTGAGTTTTTACCTGTTTCTTCTACAGGTCATATGAGTATTGCTGCTGCCTTGATGCAGATGAAGCAGGATGATTTTTTGAAAACCTTTACGGTCGCAATACAGTTTGGAGCCATTCTTTCTGTAGTAGTTTTATACTTTAAGCGGTTTTTTCAATCTGTAAAGTTTTATACCTATTTATTGGCAGCCTTTATTCCGGCGGCAGTAATTGGTGTGTTGTTTAATGACAAAATAGATGCCTTATTGGAGAATATCCCTGTTATAGGCTGCACGCTGTTAATTGGGGGTATAATTATGTTGTTTGTTGATCGCTTGTTCGCGGCTAATGAATTTCGTAGTAATCAAGAAGAAGCGGAGAAAATGACGTATAAAAAGGCCTTTATCGTAGGTGTATTTCAATGTATTGCCATGGTGCCTGGCGTAAGTAGAAGTGCCTCCACGATTGTGGGTGGCCTTACTCAAAAATTAAATCGTAAAACAGCTGCAGAATTTTCATTTTTCTTAGCGGTACCAACCATGTTTGCTGCTACGGCAAAAAAAATGTGGGACTCTAAAGAAATCTTGCAAGCGCATATGTCGGAGTACGCCACTAGTTTGGTTATCGGGAATATCGTTGCATTTGTGGTAGCTATGATTGCTATTAAGTTTTTTATTGGTCTTGTATCGAAGTCGGGTTTTAAATGGTTTGGCGTTTATCGAATCATCGTTGGCGCTTTTATTTTATATTGGTATTATACGAATCACTCAATGACCATTTTATAGTATGCAGCTGTTGGGCATCTTGTTTGAGTTGTATTTAGCAACCTTTGCTCAAATTGCAGGCTATCATCCTTCTCAGTTTTTATCCGATCGTACTAAAGATTATTGTGCGCCTTTAAGCAGCAGTCTCGAGTTAATAGGGAACTGTGGAGAGTTGCGTTCCAATCATTTTCATACAGGCTGGGATTTAAGTACAGAAGGAAAGGAAGGAGCGTCTGTTTTTGCAATAGAAGAGGGCTACATATCTAGAATCAGAATTAGTACAACGGGTTATGGAAAAGCTGTTTACGTTACACATCCGAACGGACTTACCAGTGTATACGCGCATCTAAGTCGCTTTAGTAAAGCTTTAGATTCTCTTGTCTTGGCAGAAATGAAGTTGCATAAGCAGAATGAATTTGATTGGTATTGGCCAAGTTCAAAATTTAAACTGAATAAGGGAGATTGTTTTGCCTATTCAGGTAATTCTGGTGCGAGTACTGGCCCGCATTTACATTTCGAACTCCGAGATGCATTCACGGAAATAGTACTTAATCCTGCGATGCTATTTAAAGATAAGATTCAGGATGATATTGCTCCCGTTTTGTCGCATGTGGCATTGACGTATCAGTATAAAAATGGAGTAAGGCTGTTGGAGGATATTTATAAAGTAAGGGACATGCAAATATTTGTAGAAAGTGCTCAAGATCGTTTAACATTGAGCGTTAGTGGCGAAGATAAGGCAGGCAAGGGTAAGTATCATCTTGGGATTTATTCTTTGAGGATGATAGACGAAAAAGGGAAAGTGTTGTATGGTTTTACGCAAGAACGTTTGAACTTTGCGAATGGTAGATTTGCGAATGCAGTGAATGATTATGTTTGTTCGCAGCATGCTTCAAAATTGAATTGGTATTCCTTATTTCAAGTATTGAATAATGATTGGCCAAGTTCAAAACATTTTAATTCGGAAGTCGATCTTCGCAGCGGTGAGCGTAATTTGACGATTCAAATTGCAGATGAAAAAGGCTTAAGTCGGTCTTATCATATACATATAAAAAAAGCAAAAGCACAAGGTGACACCGCTAAAAAGAGTAAGCTAAGTCAGCAATTGATTTGTTTGAATGCGGGTTCAGGCTTTTCTTTTTCTCCGGCAGAAAATTGTTGGGTACAGGTTCCGAATAAAAGCCTCTATGAAAATATCTATTGGCCTGTTGATGGTTCAAAATTGCCGTATCCTCCGGCTTTTCATAAAACGGCGTCTGTAAAAATGCTAGTAAAGAATGTGCCTTTGGGACGTAAGTTAGGGAGCTATGTTTTAGTGAAGTATAAAGGCAAGATTTTAGAAAAATCAAAGGTTTTATGGAAAGGGGATACTGCTGTTTTTGAAACAAAGCATTGCGGATCTTTTGAATATAAGTATGCAGAGAAGTTGCCAGTGGCCACGATAAAAAAGGCGTTTATTGTCCTTGAAAATACTGAATTCTTATCGCAATATCAAGTGGTGGATGCACGCACTAATGAATGGCTCCCTGTTAGCTTTGATTCTAAAACGAAGCGGTTACAATTTTTAGAAAAAGGGAAACATTCTAAAAAAGTGAAGGTTTACTGTAAGGATGTTTTCGGCAGAGAATCTATTCAGGAACTCGAAATCAGTCGATAAAAATATTGTCGATCAAACGAATCGGACCTAATTGAACCGCTACGCAAATGGCTTTTTCTTGGCTATCTGTCCAGTTGTTAAGAGGCAGTAAGGAATTGCGATCTACCACTTCTACATATTCTACTTTCATATAAGCATGCTCTAATTGCGTGATGGCAAAGTCGCGATAGGTACTAGGGCTTTTGAAGTTGGCAGGGTTTGCTGTCGTGAGCGTTTTATAGATCAGCGGCGCAATGGCTCTTTCATCTTCGCTTAAACGTACATTACGCGAGCTCATGGCAAGTCCATCTGTCTCTCTTACGATTGGTGCACAGATCAATTCAAAGCCTAAGTTAAACTGGGGAATCAGATGCTTGATGATCGTGAACTGTTGCAGGTCTTTTTGCCCCATATAAAGCTTATTAGGCCTTACTAAGTATAAAAGGCGATAAACGACTTGCGCCATGCCTTTGAAGTGTCCAGGACGCATTTTTCCTTCCATGATGGAATCGTAATGTCCTAGGTTGAAGTCAGGAGATTGCCAATTGCTAGGATATACTTCCTCAACAGTAGGAAGGTATAAAATATCACAGTCGACCTGTTCTAATTTTTGTGCATCTGCTTCTTCAGTGCGCGGATATTTTGCAAGATCTGCGGCGTCGTTGAATTGGGTAGGATTAACGAAAATGCTACAAACGGTAATTTGATTTTCTCTTTTGGATTGCTCAATCAACGCGATGTGACCCGCATGTAAAGCACCCATAGTCGGGACAAACCCAATTGACAGGTTGGCAGCTTTCGCATCTTGCAAAAGTAGGGCAAGCGCTTCGTTCGTTTTTGCGATTTTCATGTATTATTGTTGAAACCAATCTTTCCAAACAGCCTCATAGCCCGCATTTCTGATTACTCTAGCGAATTGTTGTGGGGTGCGTTGATCGTCGATTGTAAATTGTTCTAGTGCTTCGGAATTTAGGGCGTATCCTCCAGGTTCTGTTTTAGAGCCTGCGCTCATACTCGTTGCTCCGAACTTAAAGGCGTTATCTCTAAAGGCCGCCGATTCGCGGGTACTGATACTCAATTCCACATTTTCATTGAAGATTCTATACGCGCACATTAATTGCACGAGCTCTTTGTCGCTCATGTGTACATTCGGTTCAAAACAGCTTTCATTCGGTCGAATACGAGGGAAGCTGATAGAGAATTTAGTTTGCCAGTATTTTTTTTCTAAATAGTCGAGGTGTAAAGCGGTGAAGAAGGAGTCGGTACGCCAATCTTCCAAGCCAAGTAAAACGCCTAAGCCGATTTTATGAAAGCCCGCACGTCCGACTCTATCGGGTGTATCGAGACGGTAATAAAAGTTTGATTTTTTACCCTTTGGATGGTATTTCGGATAATTGGCTTGATGATAAGTTTCCTGATAGACTAGAATCGCGTAAGCGCCATGTTCATGCATGGATTTGTAATCTTCTTCTTCTAAAGGTTGTACTTCGATAGAGATATTTGAAAAATACTGATTAGCGATATCGATTGCTTTGTTGAAATATTCGGTGTGAACGGTAGCGTTTGCTTCTCCGGTCACTAAAAGGATATGGTCGAAGCCTAGTGTTTTAATGGCTTCGAATTCACGATGCATTTGTTCTTCGCTTAATGTTAAGCGCGCGATTTTGTTGTCGAAGCTGAAGCCACAATAGGTGCAGATGTTATGACACTCATTGCTGAGATAGGCTGGAGCGTACATTTGAACAGTATTGCCAAATCGACGAAGTGTAATCTCCTGGCTTATTTGTGCCATTTGTTCGAGGTAGGGAGCGGCAGCAGGAGATATTAGCGCAGCGAAATCGTCTAGGGTTCTTTTTCCTTTTTTATAAAGGGCTTGTTCGACCTCTTGCGCTGTGCATGCGGAGAAACGTTCACTTACTAGATTCCAATTATATTGATCAAAAACACTTTTAAAAGCCATCTCAAAATATTTTTCTGCAGAAGTTTTACAAAAATAGATTTTATTACTACATTTGCAGTCCTTTCGGGGCAATAATACAACAAATTGTTTTTCGAAAGGTTGTCTCACAAGCATAAAAAACGATGGTGCGGTAGCTCAGTTGGTAGAGCAAAGGACTGAAAATCCTTGTGTCGCCGGTTCGATTCCGGCCCACACCACCACAAAAAAGAGCCTCGATATTCGAGGCTCTTTTTTTATTTTAAGATTATAGATAAGCTAGAAAATTAATTAGTGTCGCCGTCCCGAAACCTCGGGACGATTCCGGCCCACACCACCACAAAAAAGAGCCTCGATATTCGAGGCTCTTTTTTTTAATTCAAGTTCAATAACTTAATAATTCACGAGTTACTCGCGTTATTAGATGTATACTTGATTCCTTTAGGAGTATGTTCGTTTATTTAATCTTTTCCGCTAAGTTAAATCGCTTTTATATTGGCGAAACTGAAGATATTACAATTAGACTAAGGCAACATGTGACAAAGTTCTTTCCTGGGGCATTTACTAAGTTAAGTTCTGACTGGGACTTAAAACTAGTTTTGAAGGTTTCAAATAGAATTGAAAGCAGGCAAGTTGAGCGATATATAAAAGGGATGAAGTCAAAAACTTTTAATCAAAATATAATTAGTGATGAATGCTTTCGAATGAATTTTATTAAACGAGTTTATGATAAGTTTATGATAGTGGTATCCGAGGTAGAAATAAAATAGTGTCGCCGTCCCGAAGTTTCGGGACGATTCCGGCCCACACCACCACTAAAAAGAGCCTCGATATTCGAGGCTCTTTTTTATTTTAAGAGATTTGTTCTCGAATTGTGATTATTGTTGCATTTCTTTCCCTGCTTTTCTTTTTATCTTGCATGGAATGAGCAATCAAACCTATTGGCTATTCGGGATATCGGGTGCTGGAAAAAGTACCCTTGCGCAAGCTTGGCAAAAGCAATGGAAATTGCAAGGCAAACAAGTAGTGCTATTGGAGGAGGAGGTATTGAAGCTTGGAATTAATAGTGATTTAAATGCGAATGTGATGCTTAAGGAAGAGCTTACTCGTCGGATAGCAGAAATCGCGAAGCTGTTTAATCAAAGTGGATTGGATGTTATCGTTTGTGCAGTTACCCCTCTTGAATCACAACGCCAGCTTGCGTCACAAATTATCGGTTCCAAAAATTTCAAAGCAATTTTTGTAGATGCGCCAGTTCAAATTTGTCAAAGAAGAGATCCTAAAGGTTTGTACGTAAAGGCACTTTCTGGAAGGATGAAGTTTTTTCCAGGGGTAAATGCTATATTCGAAACACCAAATGCCAGTTGTTTGAAAGTAAGTACGGATCAAAGTTCCGTGAGCAATTGTTTGGAATTTATTTACGCTGAACTAAATACAAAATAATCAAAATATGTTATTGTTCCTTTCTTACTTATTGGCTTTATTGATAGGGTTGAGTATTGGTATTATGGGGAGTGGTGGCGCTATTTTGGCGGTTCCAATATTGTATTATGTCGCAGGTTATAGTATGTTAGAGGCTAGCGTATATTCTTTGTTTGTTGTCGGGGCAACTTCTGCTGTCGGGGCTATGCGTAGTTGGAAGAATAAGCTGGTCAATTGGAGCGCTGTATTGTTTTTTGGAATACCCTCTGTCATCAGTGTTTACCTAACTCGTTTATTCATTGTTCCTTTATTCCCAAAAACGATTTTCTCGATAGCAGATTTTTCAATGCCTTTGGATATGGCCTTGTTGATACTTTTTGCTGTTTTGATGCTATTAGCAGCACGTTCTATGTTACGCAAGCAAGTGGTGGGGGCACAAACTTCTTTGAATTTTAATGGCAATAAATCTCGATTACAAATCATTTTGTTCGGAGTAATCGTAGGGGCATTAACGGCAATTCTTGGCGCCGGAGGAGGGTTCTTAATTATACCTGCACTAGTTTTGTTTATGTATTTACCCATGAAGGAAGCGATAGGCACCTCGATGTTTATTGTTGCTATGAATGCTTTGAATGGCTTTATAGGAAGTTTGTTGAAAGGTGGTATAAACCTTAACTATCAATTTTTATTAATTTTTTCATCGATGGCTATTCTTGGCCTTTTTGTAGGGATGCAATGGGCTAAAAGACTGAATGCTGATAAACTTAAACGAGCCTTTGCATTCTTTGTTTTAGGAATGGGTTTATTTATAATCATACAGCAAGTCATCAAATACTTCGTATAAATAACTGACGCAAATCAGATGGGGATGTAACATAAGTTACCTTTTAATCTTACAAGGTGCTGCATCTTTGTAATACAAAATTTACAACTATGCATGTACAACAACTTTATACCAAGTGCCTTGCTCACGGAGCATATTATATCGAAAGTGAAGGAGAAGCTGCCATAGTAGATCCCTTACGTGAGCCAAATGCATACCTCGCTTTGTTACGTGAGCGCGGCGCGAAATTGAAGTATATTTTTGAAACTCACTTTCATGCCGACTTTGTAAGTGGTCATCTTGATTTACAGAAAATGACAGGTGCCACTATTGTTTACGGTCCGACAGCAAAGGCAAACTTTGATTGCGATGTTGCTAGCGATGGCCAATTGTACAATATTGGGAAGCTTTCTATTCAGGTCTTACATACGCCTGGCCATACCATGGAAAGTTCTTGCTTTTTATTGAAGGATGATTCAGGAAAGGATAAGGCTTTATTTACCGGAGATACGCTGTTTCTCGGCGATGTAGGCCGTCCAGATCTCGCACAGAAGGCGGCTAATCTGACTCAAGAAGAACTGGCAGGCTTGCTTTATGATAGTATTTATACAAAGTTGATGCCATTGTCGGATGACCTCGTAATTTATCCCGGACATGGAGCAGGAAGTGCTTGCGGTAAAAATATGATGGATGTTACAACGGACACTTTAGGTCGCCAAAAACAATTGAATTATGCATTGAATCAGCCAAGTAAAGAAGCATTTGTAAATGCCGTATTGGATGGAATAACACCGCCTCCTGGATATTTTGGCTTTAATGTAGCTATGAATAAGAGTGGTTATGAAACGTTTGAAAGTGTTATGGAAAAGGGTTTGCAGGCATTAAGTGTTGCTGAATTTAAAACGAGCATGCAATCCGATGGGGTAGTGATTCTCGATACGCGTAATGAAAACGACTTCGCTAAGGGCTTTGTCCCTGGTTCAATTAATATTGGCTTGGGAGGTGATTTTGCTCCTTGGGTAGGAGCTGTCTTGCAAGATGTAAAAACACCGATACTATTGGTGGGTGATGAAGATAAAATGGAAGAAACAATCACACGTTTGAGTAGAGTGGGCTTCGATCATATTTTGGGTTATTTGAATGATGGATTTCAAGCCTGGATGGCATCCGGAAATAAAGTTGATATGATTGATCGAATTACAGCCGAACAGTTTATGACCGATGTCGATACGAATCAAGATCCTGTGTTGGATATACGTCGTAAAGGGGAGTTTGAGGCTTTTCATCTCGATGATGCAATGCATTATCCATTGGATCAAATTAATAATTGGATTAATAAAATTGACAAAAATCAACATTATTATATTCATTGTGCGGCAGGCTATCGTTCTATTATTGCAACTTCTTTTTTACAATCAAAAGGATTTCGTAACTTTACTGATGTAAAGGGTGGAATTAATGCGGTTAAATCTTTATTAAATCCATCTTGTTAAATTTTAAGGTATTTATTGCCACATAAGCTGATCGGTGCGGTTTCTTTTGTTGAGGAAGGAGTTTAAAGGTGATTCAAAGAATGACTTCTGAGAAAGGGCCGCTCGATCTACTATTTTCAAATCAATTTATGGTGAGTTCTTTACAGTCGTTATTAGATGGCAACATTCCTGTATTAATCGATTTTACGGCTACCTGGTGTGGTCCATGTAAAATGCAAGCTCCCATTTTAACGGAGCTTAAAAAGGAAGTAGGGGATAGTATTCGTATTATAAAAATTGATATTGATAAAAATCCGCAAGTTGCCACCGCATTTCAGGTGCAAAGTGTTCCCACAATAATTATTTTTAAAGAACGAAAGCCCATCTGGCGTCAGTCGGGCGTGCAATCGAAACAAGCATTAATTCAAGCGATAAAATCTGTTTAAAATGAATACGGATCTTCAGGAAGCACACGATCTATTAAAGCCTCTCTTTGAGGAAAGATTGTTAAAGGAGATGTTGCAATTTGGAGAACTAAAAAGATTTCCTGAAGGGGAGGTGATTATGGACTACGGTAAGTATGTTCGTTCAATGCCGTTAATCCTAAAAGGCACGATTAAAGTGTTTAGACAAGAGGAGGATAAAGAGATATTATTGTATTATCTCAGCGATCAGGAAACTTGCTCTATGGCGTATTCTTGTTGCATGGAGGCACGTAAAAGCGAAGTGAAAGCAATTGCTGACGAAGACGTGTTTTTGCTTTCTATTCCTCATCAGAAATTAGATGAATGGCTATGTACTTTTCCGAGTTGGAAAAACTATATCATGCGTAGTTTCAATGTGCGCTTCATTGATTTGTTAAAATCATTGGAGCAAATTGCATTTCATCGTTTAGATGAGCGATTGGAAAATTATCTCCGGGAGAAATCTACGCGAAGCGGTTCCGCCTTAATTCATCTATCGCATCAGCAAATTGCTGACGAGATGGGTTCTTCGCGGGTGGTTATATCGCGTTTGCTGAAGCATCTTGAAAACGAAAAGCGTTTGCTTATTTATCGGAATGAGATAAAGCTATTGCCTAATTTTTAGTGAAGTAGCTCTCTAAGGTTTTATAACGATAGTCGAAAATTCTATTCAATTTCTTTTGAATGATAATCGGATGAGCTAATTGTCCGAAGATACCGAAAGGAAGTGCATAATGTACGATGTCTGTCATTAGCACGCCGCCGTCACAAGCTTCGAAATGATGTTCATGGTGCCATAGTTTGTATGGTCCGATTCTTTGTTCATCAACGAAATAGTGTGGTGCTTTCACATGTGTGATTTCCGTTAACCAATCGAAGGAGGCAAAAGGAAAGGGTTTTACTTTATAGGCGATCATCAATCCTTCATATACTTGCCCAGGTACTTTCGTGATAATCTTAAACGATAATTCATCAGGAGTTATTTCGTTTAGGTTTTCTGGACGACTAAAGAATTCCCATGCTTTCTCTAGGGTGATAGGAAGGAACTGTGTGCGCTCTAATTTGTAAATCATGCATACAGAACAAGTGACAGGTATAATTGTTCGGTAATAGGCAACAAAAAACCCCGCTTCTAAGAAGCGAGGTTTAAGACGGGAGGATGAGGGGGTTCGAACCCCCGACCCTCGGAACCACAATCCGATGCTCTAACCAGCTGAGCTACACCCTCCGTATGAGGGCGCAAATTTATGTTTTTTTATTGATTTGGCAAAATAAAACTGCAGCATTTGCGTACAAAATCGTTGGAATGCCGAAAAAGACGAAAAAAAATATCTTTTTCTGTTTCTTAATCTGCTGAAAAAAAATCAATTTTGTAGACGAATAATTATAATACCCCAAAATGGCGCTTTTCAACTTTCTTACGCACGAAATCGCGATGGATTTGGGCACAGCTAACACCTTGATCATTCACAATGATAAAGTAGTGGTAGATGAGCCTTCAATCGTTGCTATCAATAAATTAACTGGCAAAGTAATTGCTGTTGGCAAGCGCGCAATGCAGATGCATGAACGTACGCACGAAGATTTAAAAACTATTCGTCCCTTACGCGATGGGGTAATCGCCGATTTTAATGCCGCAGAAAGTATGATTCGTGAGATGATCAAATTGATTCATCCGAATCGTCCTTTTATCACGCCTTCTTGGAAAATGGTTATTTGTATCCCAAGTGCAATCACTGAAGTGGAGAAGCGTGCCGTTAAAGATAGTGCGGAGCAAGCGGGTGGTAAAGAAGTTTATTTAATTCATGAGCCGATGGCTGCTGCGATTGGTATTGGTATCGACGTGGAAGAGCCGGTAGGGAATATGATTATTGATATCGGAGGTGGAACAACTGACATCGCTGTTATTGCGTTGGCGGGTATTGTTTGCGATCAATCCATTCGTGTTGCGGGAGATGAGTTTACAGGTGATATCATCGAATATCTTCGTAAGGCGCATAATATGTTGATTGGTGAGCGTACTGCTGAATCAATCAAAATCCATGTGGGTTCTGCTTTGAAAGAATTGGATAATCCACCAGATGATTATCGTGTAAGTGGTCGTGACTTGATGACAGGTATTCCAAAGGAAATTACTGTTTCTTATAGTGAGATTGCAAGTGCCTTGGATAAGTCGATTTCCAAAATTGAAGAAGCGGTTTTGAAAGCGTTGGAAACAACTCCTCCAGAATTAGCCTCTGATATTTATCGCAATGGTCTTTATTTGACGGGTGGCGGCGCTTTGTTACGTGGTTTGGATAAGCGTATTCAAAACAAAACAAAGTTGCCTGTACACGTGGCAGATGATCCATTACGTGCCGTAGTTCGTGGAACGGGTATTGCATTGAAAAATATTCATAAGTATCCATTCTTGATGAGCTAATAGATTGACTCGTTCGCATGCGCAATCTATTTCTATTTATTACCAAATACTTCGCTGTCATTCTCTTCGTTTTATTGGAGATATGGTCGGGTTGGTTGATTGTCAACGAAAGTGACTATCACAACTCCTCCTTCAATAATACCGCCTTATCTATGCGCGGTTCGGTGGAAGAATGGTATTCCGATATGCGTTTGTATTTTCGTTTGCGTCGTGTTAATGATAGTTTGGCTTCTGAAAATGCTCGATTGCGCGCTTTATTACCGGATGCCTACATGATTCAAAACGACTCTGCTAAAGTGATTTTAGATAGTCTACAGCATCCTGCATTCAAGTTTTTAATGGCGCGTGTGGTGAGTAATACCTTCACCAATCAAAACAACTATTTAATTATTAATAAGGGCAAAGACTTTGGTATTCAAAGTGGTTGGGGCGTTGTGGTGAACAATGGTATCGTAGGTGTCGTGAAAGATGTTAGTGATCACTATTCTACGGTCTTGTCTTTACTACATAACAAAACGAAGGTGAGCGTTCGCGTGAACAAAAGTAATTTTGTGAGCATGACATGGAAAGGGATGAATGCTTCTTATGCAGAGATTGATGATATCGCCAAACACGTTCCATTAAAAAAGGGTGATACTGTTTTCACCAGTAGTGAAACCTGGTTTTATCCTCCGGGCTATATGGTCGGTAGGGTAGAGAAGTTTGAGTTGAACGAAGGCTCGAATTTTTACAGCGTAAAAGTTAAATTAAGCACCGACTTTGCCAATATGAATTATGTCTATGTGGTGAATCCTTTAATGCGTGCTGAAGTGGATTCTTTAAAAGCTAAAACGAAGTCGGATGAATAGTCAACTTTATATACGTTTAGCCTTACGTTTTGCGCTGTATGTGCTGTTGCAGATTTTGGTATTGAACCATGTGGAGTTGCACGGCTTGATGAATCCCTATATTTATCCGCTTTTAATCATTTTATTGCCACTTGGCGTACCACGTTGGGGCGGACTGATTATCGCCTTCGTAATGGGCTATATTGTGGGTTATTTTACCAACGCCTCAGGATTACATGCTGCCGCTTTATTGGCAATCACGTTTATTCGACCGACTTTACTACGTTTATTTTTCCCTGGACTAAATGAAGAGGAATTTGGGGAATTGAATTTGACACGAACAGGTACTTTCAACTTCGTTATCTATGTCGTGTCGATGGTTTTAATACATCACTTTATTTTGTTTATGCTGCAAGTCTGGAGTCTGCAATTGTTCGGATGGGCGTTTATGAAGATTATCTTTAGTACGATTATCTCTTCCATTCTAATTCTATTAGCAGAGTATCTGATGCGGAATAAAAAAGCATGATTAAATTAAAAATTAAGAATTAAGAATTAAAAATTAAGAATTAGGAATTGTTTAATGAAAGGTGAATGATCGTAAAAAATAAAAAAGCCGCATCCAAAGGAGGCGGCTTTTTTTTATGCAATTAATCTTTCGATTAGTGTGTGTGTGCAGTTAAACTTTCGAATTCTTTTAAGCTAACTTGACGCTTAGTAGGATTTGCTAATCCACGTAAGAATTCCATTACACGTTTGTTGATCATATTGTCTACCATGTATTCGCGCTCTTTTTCGTTTGCAAGGATACGGTGACAAAGGTCGTGCAAGAATGTAGGCTCCATTTCACCATAAGACTCTTGCAAGTAGCCCATTACTTCATCATGCAAATCTTTTTCTTGAACCTGCATATTGTTGTCTGTAACGATTTTGTTTTTGATCAAAGTCCAACGTGTATCGTTCATTACCAATGGGAATTCACGTTCCATTTGTTCGTCAGAGATATCCGTTTTAGCAACCGACTTCAACCAACGACGAAGGAAAGTCTCTGGCAATTCTAATGTTGTATTTTTTACCAAATAGTCTTGTAAGTCGTGGAATAACTTACGTTCTCCCTCCTTGTTATATACTTTTTGCAATTCTTCTTTCATGGCTGATTTGAAACCATCGATATCTACTACACCACGACCAGGGAATACTTTTTCAAAAAGTTCTGCATTCAATTCGGCCTTTTCTAAACGATAGATTTGCTTCAAGGTTACGTTCATTGCAGACATATCTAAAGCATCGCCAGTAGCATGATCGATATTCAATACACGGTGCAAGATAAATTCTTTATCGCCCTCGTATGCTGCAGCAAGGTCGAAAGCGATGCTTTCGTCTTTTTTCATCGCAATGATTTGTTTGCGCGCAGCTTCCGACTTGATCGTAGAAACAAGGATGTTAACTGTCTTAGAGAAATTGCTAGCAGCGTTTTCGATTTGAACACTTACCACATCATTTTCTTCTACAGAATCTGTTGCTTCGCTTTTGCCATGACGCGTTTGTTCGTAGCCGATTTCTTTATCTAAAACTTCGTCGTTAACGATTAGTTCTAATTCTTCTATACCTGAGAAAGTAGGCAATTGAAATTCTGGTTGGATACCAATTTCGAAAGCCATGGTATAATCAGCAGGTGCGTTGATATCTAAAGTTTGACCTGTAACAGGAAGTGCTAAAGGGTTGCCAAGAAAATGAATATTGTTTTCACGAATGAATTTATCTAATTCTTCGTTCGCCATTTTGCCGATTTCATCAGCCATTACTTCTAAACCATATTTCGATTTGATGAAGCTAGCAGGAGTTTTTCCTGGGCGGAAACCTGGCATCGCCACTTGTTTAGAAAGCTTCTTAAGACCAGCGTCTACGCGCGGCATGAATTCAGAAGTAGTGATAGTCAATTCAACACGGTCGTGAAGAAGACCCAAATTTGTACGATTAATTGTAGCCATAATTATTATTTAGCCTTATTAAGTAGGCTGTTTAGGGGTGCAAAGATAATGAATAATGAATAATGATTGGGGAATAATTCAGGATAAAATGAAAGCGGAATGATAGGATAAAATTAAAAAACCCCGTAAAACGGGGTTTTAAAGTGCAGGTGAAGGGACTCGAACCCCCACGCCCGTAAGGCATCAGATCCTAAGTCTGACGCGGCTGCCAATTACGCCACACCTGCAAAGGGAGTGCAAAGGTAGGGATTAATTGGAAATTTTTAGAAAAATAATAATGATTTTAGCAGTTACAATAAGTATTGGTTATGGAGATAATTGATAAAAGTCATTAAAATGTGCAAAAGATGTGCGTAAATCAAAGGGCTTTGCTATTGCATAACGCGATTTTGTGATTAATTTCATCTTACTGTTATTCCTCTTGTCATCCATTTTAGCCAACTACCTAATATCGATGTATCACGACACGAGGTGCTCAAACACAGTGCTCGACAAACACACAACCTCTTTTCAAGTAAGCAACTACAAGTCGAGTTTTATTGTAAGCCGAAGCTGAAATATGTTTCGGAGCGTCAAGCAGCCTATACACAACCACTGGTATTTAGGATTGCATCGCTATTTTATACCTATGGTGTGTAGATGAAATTCGTCAACACTAAACACACCTATATGATTACAAAACAACTACAATTCATGAAGCGGGGTGCATTCTTGGCACTCGTGTTGGTGGCTTTGTTCTCTGCTAGATCCTATGCACAGCTGAGTGGTGCATATACGATTGGAGCAGGGCAAACCTATCCAACGATTGACAGTATTATTAAATCGCTCAATACCTTGGGTGTTTCGGGCGCAGTAACCGTGAATATTCCGGCGGGGTATACGGAGACAACACCTGTTGGAGGATTTAAACTTGGTTCTACCTTGTTAAATGCTTCCTTAAGTGCCACCAACTCCCTTGTTTTTCAAAAAAGTGGAGCCGGTGCGAATCCTTTGGTGACTGGTAATACTGGTATTTGGTTAGATGCTAACGTCGGTTCTGGTCAGGACGTGATTTGGGGTTTCTTTGGTGTAGATTACGTCACAATTGATGGAATTGATATCGCAGATAATGCCTTAAATACAACCATCACTACTGCGAATAGTTATGGTTATGCATTCTTTAAATTGAATGCAACGCTGCCTTTAGATGGTTGTAATTATAACACCGTCAAGAATTGTACGATTACCTTGCAACGGGCTATCAATCCTTATTCAGCAGGGATTATCATGGACGGCCGTGTACAAACAGGTACCACTCTTTTGCTACCAGGTTCAGTAACTGACGCCGATTCTTATAACAAGTTTTATTCGAATACCATTAGAAATGTAGGTAATGGCATTTTCTTGCGTGGATATTCTAATTCAATACCAAAGTCATTATGGGACACTAACAATGATATTGGAGGATCCTCAGGAGCTACCGGAAACAATATTTCTAGTTGGGGGGGCACTGTTGCCTCCTATGGTATTTATATGGTGAGTCAAACAAATAGTTCTGCTCGTTTTAATACAGTGAACAATTACAATGGCGGAGCTAATAGTGGGGTGGCAGCTACAGCCGGTTCTCAAGTTGCGATTTTTTCGCAAAATGGAAATCTTGTCTATGATGATGATATTAATATGACTCTGTCTAATAATAATATCACATTAACTAATGGAGCTGGTTCTGCCGCTCTTTACGGCGTTTACTCGTACTACCAAGGTGGTAATATGAATATCAATAATAATACGATTACAGTTGCAAGTACGGGGCTTTCCACTGGAGCTTTGTATGGAGTTTACTATGCTTATGGAACAGGAAGTGCGGGAGGGATTGGAAAGGTGTCAAATTGTAATAATAATATTGTGTCAGGTACTTATAACTGTTCATCTGGTGCAGTTTATGGAATTTATCATTATTATTCTACGCCACAAACCAACAACGTAAGCGGAAATCAAATTGTTGGACTCACGCGTACTGGTATAACCTCTGGTATAACCTATGGAATTTATTGTTATGGGTTGAATAATTATAGTACGGCTGGCTATACTACTAATTTTTATAATAATGTGGTAAGTAACATCACTTTTGGTCCTACGCAAACAACTGGCGCATCCTATATGATGTATGTAAATGGTGCACATACCATTAATCATTATAATAATATAGTGAGTAATATAAGTTATAATTCTACAACAGCAACAGGAGGTGTTTATGGTATGTACAATTATTATTATTTCACTGTTTTAAATTGTTACAATAACACGATTGACAATATCACACACAATGGTACGGGTACTTATATCATGTACGTTATGGATGATTATGGTTATTATGCTACGAATACAACCTATTATGGTAACAAAATAACTAATATTACGGCAAACGGATCAGGGGCTACCTTATATGCATGGTACAAATACGTGGTAGGTGGTAATTTTAAAGCATATAATAATAAAATTGCAAATATTAGAAATACATCTCTTACATCTGGTAATAATAATAC
>JACCDM010338170.1_pt1 | contig 36151 bp, 46 predicted proteins | sample 7445851 | NCBI WGS metagenome assembly JACCDM01 (sample SAMN15323438, study PRJNA562643) | freshwater metagenome | isolation source: river surface water | place: USA:Blue River Watershed | collected 2017-08-16
CCAGCCTCCCGCGCCATGCGGATGATGTCATCTTTCATTTCCCACTCCTTGATTCAATGCCCTTGCGATAGGCCATGTTCATCTGTTGAATTTTGTTGTGAACGCTGTTGAGAATTTCCACCTGAGGTGCCGTCGAGAATTTCCAGATTGGATCGTGGCCGGTCATCTTTTTGAATAGGTGGTACGCCCTACCCTGCTGGCTCTCAGGCTTGCTGTGCATCCTGGCGTAGGACACACACTGGTTCCACAGGTGTTCGGCGCTGTTGGCCATCTTCTTTTTGTTCTTGCCGTCGCCCATGTAGATTTCGCGCATGTCACCCGGCTTCACATCGGTGATGGTGGTGGTCTGCTTCTCGTACCCGCAGGCCATGCACCGCTTGTGATAGGGCTTGTAGCCACAACGCGGGCAACCTTTTTTGTCAAACTCCTCCTTCGTCCTGACCGCCTTGTCGAGCTTGTCGCCTTCATTCAAGGTATCCAGGCCGTTGAAGTAGATGTCGTTGAAGTCCTCAAAGAATCGGATGATGTTGCCGCTGAAGTCGAGCAGGTGGCAGTCCTTCTTGCCCGTCTCGGGTGAGGACCGCAGGCCGCGCCCCCACATCTGGATGGCGGTGGACAGGGACTTCCTCAGGGGGCGGGCATCGCAAATGCACCCCACATCGGGCACATCAAAGCCCTTGGCCAAGGCCTCAACGCTGATCAGGACCTTGAGCATGCTGTCAGGCTTGCGGTACTCGTCCAGGAGGGCTTCACGCTCCTTGGCGGTGGTCTCTGAGGTGAACACTGCGGCCATCACGCCACTGGCGATGAACTGACGGGCCAACTCCTCACAGTGGGCAATCGTGGCCCCAAAGACGATGGTTTTCCTGTTTTCGCCGTAGGTGTGCCAGTCGTCAACGACATCGCCCACAATGGCCATCTCGCGCTCTTCAGCGGCCTTGTCGGTCCACTCCCCGGTCTTGCCCTGGGTCTCAGCGCCAGCCATGTCGGGCTTTCGACAGGAGAAGATCCGCATGGGCACCAGCACCCCCAACTCAGTCAGGTCGTGCATGGTGGTGGCGTTGATGAGGTTCGTGAAGATCTTCCCCAGGCCTGTCGTGAAGGGCGTGGCCGACAACCCAACTACGACCGCCCCAGTCTCCTGGGCAAACTTGGTCCAGGCTTTGTAGGTGGTGTGGGCCTCATCGACCACCAGAACGTCCATTTGAGGCCAGAACTCGCGCTTGGCAATCGTCTGCACGGAGGCGATCTGGAGCAACTCATCAGGCCTGCGCCGCCAGTGCTGGGCCTGGATAACGCCGTGGTTCTTCAACCCGTAGCGGTCAGCCACAGCAGAGGTCTGGTCGATCAGGGTTGTGCGGTCACACAGGAACACGGCCCGCTTGCCGCGCTGGATGGCTTCGTTGCACACCCGAAGACCCAGGTAGGTCTTGCCCGCCCCGGTGGGGGCCATGATCAGTTGGTTCTTGTGCCCATCACGGATGCCCTGGCGCAGGGCTTCATGGGCATCAATTTGGAATTGGCGGGGTTTTGGGAATCCGTCATCACGCCCGCTTGGCGCTGGGATTTTGCTCATTTTTTGGCTTTCAGTTTGTCGTTTTCTTTTTGCAGTTGTTTGACCATCTTGATGGCCGCACTCTTCTCGTTCATCAGTTCTTTGATCCGCAGGTCCTTCATCACCACGAGGTGACTGAGCTTCTTGTTTTCCTCCTCGTAGTGCTTGAGCTTGTCATCGGCATCCAGGAAGGCCGCGAGGCGCTCCAGATCAGCCTCATGCTTCTTCTCGTTCGCCAGGAGTTCAGCCTCGTCTGGACCCTCCCCTCCGATGGGGGCTGTAAGTTTCTCGTCAGAAGTAATCGGATTACTTTCGGAGGCATTTGGTTCTAATTTCTCAGCTTGGATTTTCTCTGCCTTTTTGACAGCGTGGCGCTTGCGGGCCTCATCTTGTTTTTCCTTGGCCTCGGGGCGGCGCACAGATGCGACAAAGGGTTTTGACACCTCACACAAACGAGCGATCTCCACATCGTTCATGTCTTTGAGCAGAGGGTTTTCCAAAGCCATCTTGACCTTTTTGATCTTGTCCTCCCTGGTCAATGGCAGGCCGTGCTTGGCATTTGCCTTGAGCGCGTCAATTTGCGCGTCATACATAGTCCCAGGCAGATACGACACCTCAATGCTCTTGAGGCCCAACCGGGACTGTGCGTGATAGCGATGGAAGCCATCACTCAGCCAGTAGTGGGTGCCGTCAAACCGAGCCTCAACAGGGGGGTACTCGACATCGTTCTTCATGTTGTCAACCATCCCCTGAATCCACTCTGGATTGACAGACACCCTCACTTGTGTGCCGCCATCAATTCTGATGTCAGCAAGGTTCACAAATTTCAATGCACGTTTCATCATGGTCTCCTTTAAACACCCAACAGCGGGTCACTTGAACAAATCGGGTCGCAGTTCTTTTGCAGTCACGAGGCCTTGTGTGGCCTGCTCAATCTTCACAGCAAGCGCGGCAGAGGGCTTCCTTTTCTTATGCATGATCAAACCCAGCCAAGTCAATGTGATGCCCAGGTAATCTGCCATCTCTTGCTTCGCTCCTCGCGGTTCACCTCTGAAATACCTCTTCAGCTTCATTCTCTTCCTTTCGTGAATAGGCCTACTCGCTACGTCTGTGATCATGAAACGGGACGGAGTTGCACCGCGACCTGACACCCGCACAGCATCCGCTTTCGGCCATGAAAAAAGTCTAACACAGAATTAGAAGTCGTGTTATAGTTTCTCTACGACCATGTGGTCGGGTGATTGTCCAGGAGGACAGAATGACAAGTTTTATCGTTGAAGACTCGGGCGGCTCTTTCGAGCGTTGCCCACCCGGAATGCACCTTGCCCGGTGCTACCGAATCATTGACTTGGGCACCCAGAAAACCGAGTACATGGGGCAGACGAAATATCTGCACAAGATCATGCTCGGATGGGAACTGCACGGCACAAGCGATGACGGCACCCCAATGGTGATGAAGGATGGTCGTCCGTTCTCCATCTTCAAGAACTACACGCTGTCCTGGTCCGAGAAGGCCAACCTGCGGCTCGACCTCCAGTCGTGGCGCGGCAAGCCCTTCAGCGAAGAAGAGATGCGTCGATTCGACCTCAAGAACGTGCTGGGTGCATGGTGCATGCTCAACATCATCGAGCGCCCCGCCAAGACTGGCAACAAGATCTACAGCAACGTCGATGGTGTCACCCCTGTGCCCGCCATCTACAAGCAAAGCGGCTTGCCCAAGGCTGTGAACCAGAACGAGATGTTCAGCCTCGGCGACCCCGACTGGGAGCTTTTTGAGACGTTCAGCGACAACCTGAAGGCCAAGATCATTGCCTCGCCTGAGTTCGACAAGGCCAGGGGCGGCAAGCCCATGGAGCCCGTCCCAGCGTCTGACAAAGATGTGGACGACATCCCCTTCTGAGGTGCCCATGTCTGAACTTTTTGACATCTTGGAAGACTCCATGCCGCTTATGCTTTTGGCCATGCTGTGGATGTGTCTGCTCCCCATCAGGCTGATTGCCTTGCTCCTCATCCCGCCTGGGACACGGTACAAGACACACCCTTTACATGGGCTTTACCAACTCTTTGCTTTTGACAGGAATCGACTATGACCACCATCATCGCAAGATCAGCCGAATCCGTTCACTGGTATCGCAAGGATGGCGGGCCGCAGTACACCGTGAAGGCCAAGGACGGCTCAGACCGCCCTACGACCCTCAGGGACGCGCGAAAGCTTGACTTGGTACCCTCGGTCACCACCGTCATGAAAATCGCCGCCAAGCCCGGCTTGGAGGCCTGGAAGCAGGAGCAAATGCTCCTCGCCGCCTTGACCTTGCCGCGCCGGGATAACGAGAGCGAAAAGGATCTGGTGGCCAGGATCGTGGCCGACTCCAAAGAGACCGCCAAGCAGGCGGCAGAACGGGGCACACGCATCCACGAGGAGGTGGAGACCCACTTCGCAGGCAAGAAGTCGCCGCGCGGCTGGGCGGTGGAGGAGGCGCTTTTTGAGCATTTCAAACTGCACCCCGACAACCCCTGGCTGGTCGAGCGGTCCTTCGCCAGTGACCTGGGCTTTGGTGGGAAGGTGGACCTGCACTGCACCGCCAACGAGTTCGCCAAGTACGGTCTGGTGGCCGACATCAAGTCCAAGGACTTTGGCCCCAGCGACGATGTCGTCGCCTACGACGAACATCTGATGCAACTTGCCGCCTACCGCCACGGCCTGGGTCTACCCAACGCCCGGTGCGCCAACGTCTTCGTTGCCGTCAGGAACCCCCACCTCGTCAAGATCGTGGAGTGGTCAGAAGAAGACCTCAAGAAGGGCTGGGCCATGTTCCAGTGCCTGCTTGAGTTCTGGAAGCTCAAAAACAATTTTGGAGATCAATCATGAACAGTAGCACTGTGGCAGGCGCATTGATTTTGTGGGCCTTTTTGTCGTGGCTCACTCACATCGTCGTCTGCATCAAAACGGCATCTTGGATGTTCCTGCTTGCAGGGGCGATCTTTTTCCCGGTGGCTTGTGTTCACGGCACGGGCTACTGGCTTGGGATCTTTTGAGATTCAAGGAGATCAATCATGACAATTGATATCAAAAGCACGGTTTTGCAACAGGTGGTTGAAAGCCTGAACGTATTGGGCGTTCAGTATTTCATCAAAGACGGAGAGAACAAAATCTCCAATATGGCTGAAGATCTCGTCGTCAAAAAAAAGAAGAAATCACCGCGCAAATACAAACCCAAAGAAATTGAAAATTTCATCACTGATCAACTGAAAAACAAAGCCTTCACTCCAACGATTGGCTTGTCCTTTGTTACCTGCGGTGACTATGAAATTGAATCAGTGCGAGGCTCATTGAAGTATTACTTGAAAAAAACCTATGGAGAAAATCAATTCACAACAAGAGTTGACCACAAAAGAAATCTCGTTTGGTTTTGGCAAGTGCAACACGAACCTGAAGCTGAATTTTTAATCTAAGGAGAAAACCATGGCAGAACAACGCATCTATAAAGTCACCTCTGGTGGCCATTCGCACCTCGTGCAGGCAGTCAGCCAAGCGCAGGCCCTTCGTCATGTTGCAGGCAAGACCTTCACCGTCGAGGTGGCCAAGGCCATTGATGTGGCTCAGATCATGAGCAAAGGCGTTCAGGTGGAGGTCGCCTCCACCATCGCCGAGCAAGCAACGATTGAGGGGTGAGCATGACCGTCCTCACACCACAGGAGATCAACGAGGTCTTCGTCAACACCTACTTGGAGGAGAACTACAACTTCCTCCAGGATGACCTAGTCAAGCTGGCCAATGCGTTCATCGCAAAGGCCGCGCCTAAGCTGGTCAAACAGGAGCGAGAGGCCTGCATCGAGTTCGTCGCAAGCCTCAACACCCATGTGGCTGACAAGCTCAGAGAGAAGCGAGTTCCATGATCTGGGCAATGATCGTGATTGCGTTCAAGATCGCAATCTTCATCGCAATTTTTTCCCGCTAAAAAGACCCCCAGCCGCGAGGCCGGGGGCTGAACGAGGGCAACTGCGATGCCCTTCATGCAGGGGAGACAACCCACATGACCTTTATGGCACATTCCCCATGGGGAATCCCATGGGGTCCACATTCATGAGCGCCCGACGAGACGACTCTTCAGTGGCCTCCCTGCGGGCCTTGTTAAACCAATCAGCGCCGCTCAAAATTGCTTCTGGTGCCTGCAAACCAAGACCAGCCGCCTGAGTGATGCCACTGGGAAACATGCTTAAGCCGCCGCCAGCAGTGGCCAAATACTTGGATGCCAGCCGCGCGTAGTCAGTCCAGCTTGGATTTTCCATTTTTGCGAGTTCTCGTCGCATTTCATCGGCCTCATAACCAGTCACTGCGGCATTCAAACCACCCAGGCCACCAACAGCAACACGGCCAAAAGAGGGGGCCAACGATTTCAAAAATTCAGAGCCAGCTTGCAATTCACGCCCAGCCATTTTCCCCAACGGCCCGGTCGGCTTGACCTCATAAGGAGTCAAATCAACAGCAGGCCTTCCCGGCGTGGTGCTGAAAATTTGTTTGGGCTGTCCAGTTCTTGGGTCGGTCGAAACAGTCTTTCCAACACGCTCACTCTTCACCTCTTTGATTGCATCGAGGGCTTGCTGAACCTCGCTCATGGTGCGAATTTTGTTCCCACCAGTCAATCTCTCAAGTTCAGTCAACGGCAGTCGCAAGTTGGGTGCAATTTGGCTGTTGAGATACTTTTGCAAGCCATAACGGGTGGATGCACTGGTAGGGCTGGGCTGATTGCCAGTCACACCTCTGACAATGTTGGGGATCAAAGGAAGGATTTTTTTGCTTGCTTCAAGCGTTGCCGTAGCCGATGCACCACCAACGCCACCAATCACTCGCAAAGCGTCTTTATCGGCCTCAGGAACGCCTGGAATTTCTTGCCTGCGGGTAGGCTCAAGGCGCTCACCTTCATCGCCGCCAGCAGGCTCTGCGGCAGGCGCTTGTGCGGCCTGAGGGGCTTCTGCTGGCTCTTCCTTTCCCCCTTTGTCCATCCATGTGCCGCCCTCAAAGGCGGTCACGGCATCGGCCAGCTTCTCAATGTGTTCCTTGCTGAACGGCTCATCAGTGGACTTCAATCCCAGCTTGTGGGCAAGATAGATTTTGTAGTTGTCGCGGCCAATTTCTTCGTTTTCAGCGCCAGCAGGCGAGTAGATGTCGATGAACTGCTCAGGCGTGTTGACCCCGCGCTTGATCTTGGCTTCCAAGTCCTGAACCAGCGCTTTGCGACCAAAGTCCTTGGTTTCAAAAATGGCGAACCCTTTGTTATCGACACCAATTTGGCCATTGTAAAAATTGGCCTTGCCACCGGGCGGTCTCAGGTTCCCAGGGTTGTTGTTGTAGTCGGCCAAAGATGTCATGGCTTCACCTTTTCCCCAGTGTCAACCCACTTATTCCCTTGCCTTTCCCAAAAATTGCCATTTGAACCTTCGATGCGATTTGATCTTTTGGTTGCCTGGGGGGCAGATGCTGGAGCCTGAGGTGCAGAAGGCTGGGAGGCGGCTTGTGATGCAGACTTCGCGCCGCCAGCCGGGTTGTACCAGGACGGCGTATTGACCAGAGGATTGGATGTGGCAATCCGACGATGCTCCTCGGCATACTGACGTTGCTTTTCAAGGTACCCAGCGTCAACCCCAAGCTGACGGAAGGGCACTTTGTTGTCCAGGATGTAGCGATACTTGTCAATCGCGTTCTTTTCTCCGTGACCCATCAAATCAACCAAAGACACCAGCGCGGTTTGAGAGTTACCAATGTTGGGTGAACCTGCCTGCTGGAGAGCAGAGAACTGATCGGTTGGGTTGATAGCGCCGTTACGCAAGTTGACCTGATTCTCGGCAAGCAACTTGGACAATTTTTGGAAGTTGTCTTTTGCCTCAGGCGACATGTTGGACTGTCGGGCATACCTGTCAATGTCAGCCAATCTCTCACTCAGTTTGCCATCAGCCGCCGCACGGGCAAGCACTTCAAACGGATTGTTGCCGCCAAAGTAGTTGAGCAACGCCGCCATCTGTTGCTGGCCAGTGATTTCCTTGCCGTCAGGACCTTTGACAGTCCCTAAGCCAACACCCATTGCCAAGTCACGAATTGAACCCAGCAAAGACAGGCGCGTAGGTGCCTGAGTGGCCTGCTGTTGAACGGCGGTTTCAGCGCCCATGCCAGATTCACGCTGTGCCCTGGCGTAACTTGCAGACTCTTCCATCTTCTCGTAGCGAGACATGGCGTTCCACTGAGCCTGATCGATCTGCGGCGGTTTGGCGGCATTCAGGGCAGACTCAAATTCATTTTGTTTTTTCTGAATGGAAGTCTGATCAGCATCGGGCCTCAACTGGAATTTGGTCCAATCTTCCAGAGGCATGAGAGGATCTTTGCCCATCGCGCCAACAGCTTCTTTGGTAATTTCCAGGCCCTTTTGCGCGGCATCGTAGTAGGACTTTGCCGTTTTGGCGACATCGGTGTCAGCGCCATACTGGGTGATGTCTGCAAAGGTGGTGGCATCCATCGGCTTGCCAGTCTTTTGCCACTGGTTGAACAGTTCCTGCTGTTTCATGCGAACTTCAAACCCAGCCTGCTTGGCGGCGATCTCAGACCTCATCCTGGCGATGGTGGGCATGATGGCTCGTTGAGCCTCTTGTTGTTCACCCATGGCCTCGGAGGCGCTTCCCAGGGAGGCCAGAAAGCCACCCAGTTGGGGCTTGGCAAAGCCTGCGGCCACCTTGAACCAGTTGGGCTGGGCAAACCGCTGTTCCAGCGCATCCGTTTGCTGTTTGTAGGCCTCAAGGGCGGCATCAACTTGCTTCTTGATGGCGGGGTCAGTGGTGTAACCAGCAGTGGGTAGGGTGTTGATGTCCAGCCCAGACTTGACCTCTGGGAACTCAACCGGGTATTTGCTTGTGGTCATTGGTCACTCCTTAGCTGGGCAAGCCGCCACGTTTGCGAGTTGATGCACATCCAATGGCACCGCCTGATTTTGCTTTCACAATGCCGCCTTCGGCAAATGACCCGCACGAATAAAAATCACTGATGTCGCCAACAGGCAAATCAAATTGAGCGCCGTAGTCTGATTGAGTTGCATCGGGGTTGAGGCCTGGGCTTGGAGTCGTTCCAGGGCTGACGCTTGGCTGATTGCCAAACAGATTCTGGAAGGCACCTTTGGCGATATCAAACGGCGAGGAGCCTGCAATTGGCCTGCCCTGAGCATCGTACCTGGGAGTCATCATGCCCAAAGCACCAGAAGCAATCGTGCCCAAGCCAGACAGGGGCGACATGCACAAGGTCGTCTGGGTCGTCGTCGGGATGCTGTAGCCCTGGAGGATCGACGCAAGGTTCGACAGGGTGGTGAGGGGGAACATCTGCTGGTTCTGGCCGATGGTCTGCTGTTGGCCACCAAGGGTCGCCAGAGCGTTGATGTCGGCCAAGTTGATGTTCTGGCCTGCCTGACCCAGGGTTCCCATGCCAAGGCCTGCCTCGCGGAGCGCCTGAGCCTCCTGGGCGGCGGCGCTGGCCGCTGTCTGGCCCGCCTGCAACTGGGCCTGATTCTGAGCTTGCTGGGCTGATGCGGTGGTGCCAGCCAACTGACCCAGGGCAGATTGTTTCTGGCCAGCGGCAGTCAATGCCTGACCGTACCCGCTGGTGAGCATGTTGGCGATCTGGCTGTTGAGGTCACGCATGGCGTTGGACTGGACCTGACCCAGCACCTGGGCACCACGCTGGGAGCCGAACTGACCAGACCCCACTGCGGCGGCGGTGGCCAGGGGCGACAGGTTGGTGCGGATGTTCCTCATCCCAATGTCGGCCAAGCAGGACACTGCATTCCGCACGAAGGGGTTCATGTATTGGCCCGCCAGACAGCCCAGGTTCAGGCATGTGGCGGTGTTGATCAGGGGTCGCGCGGCGCATAGGGGGCTTGCCCTGGTGCCTGCCTCAAGGAAGGGCTGGGCGGCACCCGTGATGTCGGTCCCAGCAGATTGGCCAAGGTACTGCTGGCCAGCCTGCACGAAGGGCTGGTAGGTGCCTGCGGTGGTGCATGCGGCCTCGAAAGCCTTCTGCTGGAGGGGTTGGGCACCAACGAACTGAGGAGCGTTTGCACCACCCGGCAGGAAGCCCTGCGCCTTGGAAGCAATGTTGCTCAGGTAGTCGGTGTAAAAACTCGGCGCTTGTGTCGCCTGAGTTTGCGCGGATTGAAGCATGTTTGCCATGTTTAACCTTTCACACCCCTGAGATATTCCATGGGAGTTTTAGCCTTCGGGGGGATTCTACTGTTGGGAGCCGATCTTTTGTGTTCTCGCAGGTGCTGACGCATCTGGTCGAGCATGCGGGCACCACGCTTGTTGTCACCGCCTCCCAGGGCGGTCACGAACGATGCAGGCAGGACCACCTCGCCGTCAGCGATCTTGGCCGGGACGGGCTTGCCGCCCACCGCCATGCTGTGGGGCACCTGCTTCATGAAGTCCATCAGGACCTCGTTTCCAGCCTTGCTGGAGCCGTCACCAAAGGCCGAAACGGCCTCGGCATCGATCACGTAGTCGCCGTCATGGAGCATGGCCGGGATGTCATCTGACTGGCCTGTGCCACGGCCACCAGCGTAGTACCCCGTCAACCCGGTGATGAACTCGGGGTTGTGGCCGTCAGGCGCGGCTTCACGGTACTTGGCGGGGAGACCACCACGCGCCATGCCGCCGATGTTGCCAGCGGTGGCGATGCGGGGTTGCAAATGCTTGAGGCCAGCCAAAGTCAGGGGACTGCGCTTGACCGCAGGCATGGTCAGCATGTTGCACTTGACGGGGTAGAACTTGGGCGCGGCGGTGAGGCTCTTGAGGGCATCACTGAAACAGGTGTTGACCAAGTCACCCGCCGCATAGCCGTGGATCGAGCCACCGTGGGCCGCGCCGATCCCGCGCTCCTGGAGGGCCGCGAGAAGCTCAGGAATGATGTCAGGGCTTCGCGTAGGAGCCTGTCCAGCCAGCATTTGGGGCGCTGTGTTGAGCCAGGGGATGCCAAGGTCCCCAGTGGCCTGCTGAGTGCCTTGTAGGCCCCCTGTGGTGCCCCTTAAGCCGCCCAAGGCACCCAGGGCACTGGCGGCGGCTCCCAGATTGAACCTGATCCCTGGGGGCTTGGTGACGGTTGTGTCCTGGGCCGTAGTTTCGGTAGGCTCAGTGGTGCTTGGGCCAGCCCCAGCGGTTGCATAGGGCTCGTCGATGGGTTCAGTCCCGGCCAAGGTGGTGGTGTCAGTACCAGCACCCGCAGTCAGGTAGGGCTCTTGGGGAAGGGTTTCTACGGGTAGGCCACCACCAATGTCGGCGATGTTGGTCACCTCAGGTGCGGGCTCGGTGGGCACCGCAGGCAAAGCACCAGCCACATCCGTCTGCTCAGTGGGGGCCTCGCCGAACATTTCTGTCGCGTCAGGAGCGGGCAAGGCACCGGGCACCTCAGTTTGCGCCTGGGTGGAGGTCGAATCAACCAACTGGTCCTGTGGAAGATCGGGCTCTACAGGAAGGGGTGAAGACACCTCTTGGGCCACAGGAAAGGCCGAAGGCGCATCCAGGTTTTCGGGGAAGGCGGTGGCCGTATCAACTGACTCAGGAAGGCCACCAGCGGGCACATCCGCGATCTCAGTGGGGCTGGTGGTCTCTGCCACTTGGGGCACATCAGGAAGGCCCGTGGTGGGCACCTCAGGCGCTGTGCTACCCATGGCCGACAGGACATCCTCGCTGGTCGGGGGAGTGAACTGGGCGTTCTCAGCGGCCAACTGGTCAGCGGTGGCGGTGTTGAAGTCGTTCACCGTGGCTTGATCGGCCAGGGCACCCATGACCTGATTGGCACCGCTGGTCAGGCCCGAAGACAAGGCACCCAGCAATGGGTCTCCACCAGTCAGGCCAGCCTTGATCGCGCCAGAGGTTGCTGATCCGGCCACGGATGCCATGGCTGAGTCCACCCCGGCATCGACCAACGACTGAGACACGCCAGAGGCGATTTCAGAGCCGATCCCAGCAGTCACCCCGCCAATCACTGCGCTTTGCAAGATGTCGCTGGCATCGCCACCCTGGGCCGCTGTAATGCCGCCAGAAACGACACCGACACCGACTGCTGTTGCGATCCCAGCCGAAACAGTGGAACCAACGATGGCCGTCCCAATCGCGGCGGCGGCACCAGTTTCAACTGCGGCAAGAACGATCAATGGTGCGGCTGGCATGTCAGAACTCCATGGCGTAAACGTAGACCCGCTTGCCGTCGATGTTCGACTCGGTCTTGGTGATGGGTAGGCCAGTCAATCGGGCAACTCGATCAAACACTCGGCTCTCAGTGTAGGTGTAGGCCAGCTTGGTGCCGATGTTCTTCACGTACTTGGCCAAGTCAACGAGGTCTTGAGCATAAGCCTGGGGTGAGGCCTCAGTCCCAATCGTGTGGAACTCCAAAACACCCTTGCCGCGCACCAGGACCAGGAACAGCACATTGCCCAAGTGAACGAGCTTGACCCCAGGCTCTTGAAGCATCCCAGCCAGCTTTCTCAGCATCTCCTGGGCACCTTCCTCGGAGCCAGACTCTTGCAGGAAGTAGTCGTGGGCGATCCGCTGGATCTCCTGCGCCTCTTGGGGTGATGTTCCGTCTGCCATTTCTTATCCTTGAATGTTCATGATGCCGACCATGGCCGTGGCCCAGTCCTGCCAATTCTCGTATGGCCGATGGTCCGGGATGCCGGACTGCACGAAGTATCCAATCCCGTTGAGGCCATCGACCCAGGACCTCCAGGCATCCTCGACCACGTACCCCAACTGCTGGGGCGCGAACAGTTCGGCCATCAGCTTGCAATACTGATCCCAGGTCATGCCGCGAGGGTCGTAGGAGATCATGGGTTACCCGTCCCGCGAACGTCACCAGTGTCTATGCTCAGAAGCACTCGGCCCATGAAGTAGTTGCCGTTCTGGGTGTTGCTCCCAAAGCGCAAGCGCAATTCACGGCGCTGTTCCTTCATGTCCACCTTGAGGGTGTCAGGGCTGAACGTGTAGGGCTCTGACGGGTCGTCAACGTCCTCGGCGTAGGACTTGCCCGTCACCACCAAGTACATGTCGCCCACCTGCACGAAGTCAGGTTCGACGCGCTCACAGCGTGTCCACACGTTATCCCCAGGCTGTTGCACAGCGCCCACCAAGCCCACCTCGGAGCCCAGCGCGTTGGTCTCAAAGTAGGAGTCGATGGCGTTCACCCTGTTGGTGTAGACCTCGTTGGTGCCGCTCTCGTGTTGCCACAGGGTGTAGTTACCCTCTTCATTCTCATCCCAGCCACCCCAGATGGGGTATCGGAAGACCTCGGAGAACACGCCAGCAGAGCGCCGTGCGCCCATGGCTTGGCCAGCGTCATACCAGACCTTCTCGCGCACGTTGTAGATGATCGCGTCATTGCACTCAGTGCTGTCCCCGGATGGGAAGAACCACCAAATCTCGCCCCACCGGGGCACCTTGCTTGCCCACACCTTCTGGCGCTGGGCGATGTTCAGGTTGTCGAAGAAGTAATTGAAGTTCTGCTTGTTCTCCACTTCCTGGACGACACCGTTGTACATCAGGAAGCGGTCAGAGCCCACCCAATAGAAGATGCCGTCATACTCGATCACGCACTGGCTCGACATGATCGAGGACTGTTGGGTGATCAAGTCATACCGCCAGTAGAGGGTCTCATTGCCCACGGTGGTGGGCGAGTAGGTCACGCGCACCACGGAATCCAGGGTCCAGAAGAGGCCCGCCGGGGAGGTCGTGCCGCCGCGCAGGGGTAGGCCCTTCACCACCTTGGTGGAGGAGATGTTGTTGCGGTTGGAGTCGGCTGAGGTCCAGTTGTTGAAGTCACCCGCCGCGCAGTTGGCGATCAGGCCATTGTTCCCGTAGGCAAAGAGGTACGGGAACAGCATCACGATGCCCCCAGAGACTTCGATTTGGTTGTCGAAGGTCAGGGTGACAGTCCCGGATGCCGTGGCGTTTGCGCTCAATGTGGCCGTCCAGGTGCCGCCCACCTCAGCCGCCGACACCACCGTAGTCCCAGCAGGGATACCAGTGCCTGACACAGCCACTCCAGCCCCAATCGCCGCGATGGTGGTGGCAAAGGTCACCGTGTTGAGGCCGCTCGTCGTCGTGCCTGTGGCGGTGAACACGCCCACCGCTGACACCGTGGTGCCCGTGAAGGGGCCAAAGAAGGGCCGGGTGTTGACCGTGGAGGTGATGTCGTTGAGGTTTTGGCCAGGATGGGCGATCAGGTTGTTGGCACCGTTGCCCAGCGCGTCATAGCCGATGTCGAACTGCCACAGGGTGTTGTCGCTGGGGTAGAAGCCTGCAATCTTGCTCACAGTCCCGGCAAAGCCAGAACCAGTGCCGCCGATGTCGGCAGGGTTGATCGTGACTGCCTCACCAAAAGCATAGTCGGCACCACCGCTGGTGATCGTGATGGTGCTGACCACGTTGGCCGCAACCACCACGGTTGCCTTCCCACCAGTTCCTGATGTGGCATTGATGGGCACGTTGGTGTAGGTGCCATTGGTGTAGGCACCGCCCTGGTTGGTGATTTGGATCTCAACGATTGGACCCGTGAGAACGATTGGGGTTGGACCAAAACCCACGCCATCGTCGTTGTCAGTGGTCCATCGCTCCAGGCCGTTGTTGTAGCCAGAGACCACGTAGTTGAGGCCGTTGTCGGCGCTCATGATCATGCCCCGGCTGATCCCATTGGCGTTCAGGAAGATGCCCTTGTAGCCGCCGATCTTGCGTGGTCGACCGTACTGGAACCTCACCCATTTGCCATTGACGTAGGTTCTCGACGCGAAGAGAGTCCCGTCACGCTGGATGCCAGCGCCAATGTTGAGCGTTACGACCTTGGCAGTCATTTAGAACTGCCCGCCAGCAATACCCACGGGGAGCAGGAGGCCGCTCGATGTCAACTGGCCAGCAGACACACCATTGATCGCAAAGCCCAACTGGTGGGTGCCAGCAAGGTACAGACCTGTCACCGTGTCACCGAAGAAGTTCAGCGATGGCGCGGCGGCTGAACCGTTGCCCAGGGTCAAAGAACTGATGAAGCTGGTGGTCGCGGTCTGGGCACTGTAGACGTTGGTGCCATCGCAGATTGCAATGATGGTCTGGCCTTGTGGCAAAGTCACCGTGGTGCCGCCCATCACGCCCGTGCTGAAAGTCAGAGTGAAAGCCCCGGTTGTCGAGTTTTTCAGCGAGTACAACTGGACCGTGGGGGGCAGAATGATCGTGCAATTGCTCGTCAGGGTGCCCGTGTACTCCTGGATGATGGCAGAGCCTTCGGAGGCGGTCAGCGTGACCGTGCCGCCAGTCACCACCTTGGTCAACTGGGTGAAGAAGAACTGCGCCGACTGACCGTAGGCATAGGAGACCCAGTTGGTGCCAGTTGAAACCAGAACAAACGACTCGTCGATCTGCAACTGAGCATTTGCTTGGCCATCAATTGTGTCGGTCCCGGCTGGTGTGACGGTCAGAATTCCAGAACCGTTGTTTTTGACGACGACGAACCAGCTTTCACCAAGGCTCCCAGCAGATGGCAACGTGAACGTGCCCGCACCACCAGTCCAGACCAGGATTGAGGAGCGGTCCACATTGCTGACGAGGTAATTTGAGGAAACAGAAGTGACGGGGGTTGCCGTGTTCAGCGTGGTGCTGATGGCCTGAAGACCAAATCCAGCCAAGGTGGCGGCGTTGGCGGCTGAGGTCCCAGCGCCAAAGGTCACGCCAGTCCAAGTTCCGTCCACCGTGGTGTTGTCGGTCACATAGACGTACTCAGCAATGCCGGAGGAAATCGAAACAATCGTGTTGCCACTGTTGTCCACCACCGTGAAGGAGTTGGAGCCCACGTTGCGGATCAGCGCAGACTGGCCCACGGACACCTGGGTGGCCGGGGGCATGGTCAACTCAAGGCTGGCGACAGTCGCATTCACCTCGATGATATTTGCGACGACATCGGTGGTGTTGCCGTTGATGGGCCACTCAAGCTCAGTGTTGGTGGAGATGCTCAGGTACTCATAGCCCACCTGGGATGGGCTGATGGTCTGACCTGTGTAGGGGTTCGTGTAGGTTGTCATGATCAGCTATCCACTGCAACGGCTTGACGGTCACCGACTCGTGAGACATCCTCGCCCTTGAGGGTCTGCATGGCCTCGGTGTACTTCTGTTGAAAGATTTGGCGCTGGTCGTTCTTGAGGAACGGCATGGCCTGGAGCAAGGTGCCAAACAGCATCGCGTTGGGCGCGTTCTGAGTCAGCCAGTTGGTCTGGTTGGTTGAACTCAAAGGGGCGATGCGCTCGTAGTACAGCACCTCAAACTCGTAGTCTTGGTCCGGGGTCGGCGCAATGAACCAGTGATCCCAATCGGTGTCGGCGTAGTACAGGGGCACATCGGTCTGATTGGAGTCAGGCCAGTAGTTCTTGAGGTACTCGTACTTTCGCAGGAGGACGGGTTGTTTCTTGCCGTTCACGGTCACGCTCATCGAGACCGTTTTGCGCCAGCGGGCAGGCTTTTGCAGGGTCGCGTTGTCGGCCAGCATGGTGGACTCAGCCACCTGGAGTTGGCCCAAGGTCTTGATCTGCTCGGCAATCTCAAATTCGGCCAGGGTGATGAAGGTGGGTACCGCATCAACTACAGCCCGATCTCGGCGCTCAAGGTACTGGAGGACCGTGGAAGTCAGGCTGTCGTAGGTCATTACCCAGGATGGTGTCGTCATTTCGGGCCTTTCGGTTGCGCGGATTTTCCCACCAGGACGGGGTTGGCATCAAGCGGCATGGTACTCAGACTCCGTCAGGATCCCCGGCTTGTACTTTCCCTCTGGCTTGAAGATGGTCAGTTCCTGTTGGCGCATCTCGGGGGCGAAGCTGATGTGCATCCAGCGACCGTACTCGTGGATCATCTGGTCGAACTTGATCCCGGCACTCTTGACCATCTGGCACAGTTGGTAGGGGGTGTGCGTAGTTGAACTACAGTCAATCGCCCAGCCGTCCATGTGGGAGGATGCCCTGGCCCCGCCAACGGCCACATTGACCTCGGGCAGGCGAAGCCAGGAATTGACCCGCAAAGGCCCGGAAAAGGCCCTCACGGCCTCCAATTGGGCGGCGGCACTCACCATGTTGGCCAACTGCTGGGCGCTTGGCTGGTTGTTGATCCCCAGGCGAATGGCCGTCTCGCTGAACGTGGCCTCCTCCAGGGTGAAATGCGGGCTCAGGTTCATTTGATGGGCTGGGCCTTGGAGAGAAGGTCAGTCTTGGCCTGGGAGCCCGCGCTGGAGCCGAAATAGTAGGCAATGATGCCCGTCCAGGCCGTGCCCAGGGAGCCCAGCATCATCATGAGGGCTGGATTGCTGGAATCCACCTTGCCCGTCATCATCATGCCCAGGATGCCAAAAAAGCCCACGGTGACGACCGTGGCAAGGATTGGGGGCACCATGGACCGGGTGGCGGCTTGCATGTCTCGGGCCGATTTGCGGTCGTCCACGGCCAGCTTCTCGAAATTCAGGCCCAACTCCTGGGCCTGTTTTTGAAGTTCGATCTCGGCGATCTTGAGTTGGGCAATCTGCTCGGCACTGAGCTTGTTGCTGGAAATCATGTCCTGGACCTTGTCAGGCTCGACCCCCAGGGCCTTGGAGATGGCAGACACAGCCATGCCAGCCAGGGGGCCACCAAAGGCCGTGGCAATCGTCGGGGCGATCTGTTTGAGCCAGTCCATCATTCACCCCTTTTCGAGACGGTTTCGTTGTCGCCCTTGCGGACGGTCACCTTGTCGTTCTCCACATGGACGGTCATCGGGTCACGGTCTGCCATCCTGTCGAGTCGAGCAATCAACTCTTTCATGATTTCAAACTCGGGCTTGTCCTGCTTGGGCGAGGCCCCAGCGATGCCGTTGAGCATCGAGATGAGGGCGGTCAGGGCCGCAGACACCAAACCGATCACGGCGGCGATCTTGGACTCCTCCAGCATCAGACTGGCTCCTACGCCCACCACCACGATGGCGGTGATGTAGGCCAGCCCGTGCTTGCCAATTGCCTTGCCAGCCACCTCTTTGGCTGTGCTTTGAGCCTCCAGGCGGTTGAGTTCAGCCTGGGCCTGAGCTTTGAACAGTTTGATGTCGGTCTGGTCCATCATTTGTCTGCCTTGGCGTCCAGCTTGTTGAAGATCTGCTTGCAGATGTCCTTCAGTTCATCAATGTCCCGGTGGTATTGGTCCTGAGTGACATAGGTGTGCGGCATTGCCCTGACATCAGTGTCCAGGCGTTCAATGGCCTTCGTGATGCTGTTAAGAACCCAGCCGCCAAAGAAGGCGGCGATTCCAACAACAATGTTGAAAATCGCCTGCGAATCCATCAGTCAAGTTCCTTCAAAGAGCCCCCTGAGGGTGCCTGCGGTGCGGCAAGCTGGTTTGCGGCCTCCTGCTGGAGGGCTTGGATGATTTGGTGGACCTCTTGGTACGGGCGGGTACCGAGGTAGCCAATGATCTGGTTGAGCAGTTGGGTTGAAATTTGCAGTGATTCCATTTCGATCTCCGATGGTTAGTTTTTCATTTCAGCGAGAACATTCACGAAAACCGTCCCGTCTTCCAACGCTTCGATTTCGTGCCACTCCCCAGCAATCAAGTTGACGGGTTGAGTGTCTTTTGTCATGACTAACTCACGACCTTCTTTGCGAACGATGCATTTGCCAGCGTGGCACATCGTGAGGTGCGTGTAGGCATGCTCATGCTTTGGCAAGCCTTCCCCTGCATTTGCGTGATAAATGCGAATTTCTGTTCCCTCTTGAATGACCTGGAACTTGGGGAAGATGGGTGTCATAAGGTTTGAGCGCCTTGAACGGTAGGCTGATTTGGAGCGGCTTGCACCACAATGGGCTCAGGAGGAGGAGGGGGAGCAAGAGTCCCCGTTGTTCCAACCTCAGGGACCACCACAGCGGCTTGTTGCTCTTCCCAGTAACGCACTGGATCATGCATGCGAACAACTTGCTCCAGTGTCTCGCCCTCAAAAGGCAGTCGAGCGCTAATGTGCATGGTCTGGTGACCGTCTGCCGTATAGACAATTTCCATGCAACGCGCCGCCTGATCGACTGCAACAATTTCAAAAGAATAAGTGATGCTCATGTGATGCTCCCGAGTCTTGTTCCTGTAACCAACCAAGTGATGTTTGAATTTCCTGAGACTGCGCCGCCCCCGGAGCCACCGCTTCCGGGTCCAGTATAAGTACCAGATGTACCTGATGATCCTGCCGCGCCTCTTGAGCCACCAGTGCCGCCATTACCCCCGCGCCAAATAGATGTGCCAAAGCATGGGCAGTAAAAAGAGTTGTATGCGCCAGAACCACCGCCACCAGCGGCGGTATAAGTTCCAGCGCTCCCTGGGCTACCGGGGGCACCACTGTAGTTAACGCCAGCAGGGCCAGCCGCAGAGTTGGCGGCAAAAGAACTGATGCCGCCGCCACCCCCGCCTCCAGAGGCCCCAGCGGCACCAGATCCACCGCCACCACCGCCGCCTCCACCACCACCAATAGTTCCGTTGTTGGTAATGGTGATCGCGGAAGAAACTGAAAGAGCAAGACCACCAGCAGAGCCGGGGCTCCCCGCAGGAGGGGGCGGGGAACCAGAATAACTGGCCGCGCCAGACCCACCAGCACCGCCCATGCCATAAATGAACCCCCCATTTACAAGGGTCACGCCTCCTGGGAGTGATCCGCTGACGGTCAACGCAGGTGTTCCAGTGGAGTTGCTGGAGATGTACACGCCAGAGTTGATGACGGCGTTGAGTTGCGATGATTGATCCCATCCTGCCGTGACAGCAAGAGACCTCAAGTTTGCGTTGGTCTGGTTTGTGGAGATCGTCAAAGTGAACGCCGGAGGAGCGCCCTTACCAGCCAACAGTAGTTGAGCGATTCCAGTCATATCAGGTCACATTCCCAGTAACGATACAGACAGAGCTTGACAGGAAGAACACCGTTGCCACGCCGCGCGTTGCGAAGGTGAGTGATGTCTTCACTGAGTCAGTGCCAGCGATGTAGGTCGTCACAGCCGAGCAGGTGATTGTGATGTTGCCCGTGGTGTTGTTGGCCAGGGAGACCACATCGCCTTCAGCAAAGGTGCTGGCTGGGATCGTGATGGAGCCACCAGAGCCAAGCTGAACGTATTTGCCAACATCGGCGGCGGCGAGGCTGTATGAGCCAGTCTTGGTGCCCACAGGAGGCACGTTGCGGTAGCCCACTTTGAACCCGTTACCAGCCGAGTTCATGAAGTTGAGGTCGCCAGAAGACGAATACAGCGAAACGCCGTTTGTCAACGTGCCAGCGGGTGCCGTGCCGTCAAACAGGTCAAGGTGCTTGGTGCCAGCGGTTGTTCCTCGCGCGGCGGTACCACCGATCAAGAAGTTGCCGTTTGCGTCAAATCGGCCATCTTCTCCGCTTGCGGTCGCAAAGCCCAGCGTGTTGGCCGCTGGCAAGTAAATGCCGTTGGTCGGCACTGAGGAGCCAGATGGAATGAATGCGGCGGCAGTTGCCGTCCCAGTGGTTGACCAGTTGGTGCCATCAAAGGCCAAAGCGGCCCCGGTGGTCGCAACCTTTGAGCCATTGAGGTACAGGATGCCGTTGGCCGTGCCGCCGTTAAGGGTCAGGTTGCTGGAGAGGGTCAGAGTTGAGACCGACAGCGTGTTGGACCACTGAGGAGCCGAACCGCTTGACGACAGCACGTAGTTTGATGCACCGATGCTCAACTTCGACAGGGCTGTTCCAGTGGCGTAATACAGGAGATCGCCAGCGGTGTACGAGGAGAGCCCGGTACCACCGTTGGATGCGATCAGAGTACCAGCCAGGGTGATGGTGCCAGAGGTGGTGACTGGACCGCCAGAGGTTGTGAGTCCAGTCGTGCCGCCCGAAACGTCAACGCTGGTCACAGTGCCGCCAGCCGCTGGGGTGCTGGAGGTCCAGGTTGTTCCGTTGCTGGTGAGGACGTTGCCAGCGGCTCCTGGGGCCACCAATTGCAAGGGGTTGGTGCCGTTGCCCAGGAGGACTGAGTTTGCGGTCAGAGAGTTGGCTCCAGTGCCCCCGTTGGCGGCGCTTAAGGTGCCAGCCAAGGTAATGGTCCCCGAAGTCGTCACAGGCCCGCCAGTGGTCGTCAAACCCGTGGTGCCGCCGGACACATCGACACTGCTCACCGAGCCAGATGCGCCAGCCTTTGAGGCCAGTAGTTGAACTACGCCAGAGTTGTCCTTGTAGTAGAGCTTGCCATCGGTGTAGTTGAGGGCCAGTTCAGCACCAGAGGCCCCACTGGTGAGGTTCGCCGCGAGGGGCACATTGGTTGCCGTTCCACTCGCGTAGATCAGGATGGGGGTATAGCCAGTTGCCGCCATTTTGCTTCCTTAGAAAGAACCCCCAGCAATGCCGCCAGTGATCTGGCCTGTGCTTGGGTTGCAGGTTATGGATGAGTTTACCAATTGGGGGAGATTCCCGGTAGTCGCAGAGACGAAGGTGAGGTAGTTCGTCGCGTTGGTCGAGTTGGATGTGATGCCAGTGTTGGTGGCATCGGTGGCCGAGCCCACAGACAGGGTGGACTGCGCCACATACTGCGGTGCCGTAGCCCCAGCAGTGAGGACATAGTTGGTGGTGCCCAAGGTCAGCTTGGACAAGGTGGTCGTGCCGGACGCATAGACCAAATCACCTGCGGTGTAGGACGACAGGCCAGTGCCGCCGTATCCCACGCCCACCGTTCCAGAGGTGATCTGATTGCCGTCGATTGCAATCGGTGTGGATGCGGCCAAAGTCAGTTGGCCTTGAGCATTGACCGTGAAGGTGCCCACGGAAGAAGCAGAACCGTAGGATGCCGCCGTGACCGCAGTGTTGGTGATGGAGAACTGGGTTCCAGTCAGCGTCAACCCAGTTCCAGCAGAGTAAACCTGCGCGGTGCTGATTTGGGCAAAGGTGATCGCAGTCGTGCCAAAAGTGATTGTGCCAACCGTGTTGCAGATGTAAGTCTCACCTGCCCCAGTCAAGCCATTGGTGACAAAAAAGGCATCGCCTTGTCCCAATGAATTGGGGCTGAATGGCGAATAGGTGTCTGCATCCGTGGCGCGAGTCAACACCCAGGGGGTGGAGCCATCCCCAACCGTGGTGACCGTGTACACGCCATTTTCAAACTGGTTTGTTTGGTTGTAGATCAACACCCGCTTGCCGACAGTCATCAAAACGCCGTCAATCGTCAGGGCAACCAACGTACCCGCATTGGTCAGGGTTGCTCCAATACCGTTTCCTGGGCCTAAAGGCTGGTTGTAGGTGGCATTCAAATTACCAGCCGTGTTTGGCGATTCAACATAGACTGGGTCGTGATAGTGGATGCCGGATGCGGCCAAGTTGTCCACATATTGCTTGGTGGCCAACTGCAAAGCCGTTGTCGGGTTTTGCGTCACCGCCACAGAAGTCAGACCGCCGAGCGTCAGGGATGAGCCGCCAAGAGAAATTGCAGTCGTGCCCACGGTCACCGACGAGTTGGTCAGGGCCGCATTGGGAATGTTTTGGAGGGTGTTCGACCCGCCATCAATCGTTTTGTTGGTCAGGGTCTGAGAGCCCGTGAGCGTGGCAACCGTGGAGTCGATTGCAATGGTCACAGCCGATGAGCCGTTGTAGCTCGTGCCAGTGAGGCCAGTGCCGATGGTCAAGGCCTGGGATGCCGTGGCCGTCACCGTGACAGACCCACCCAGGCTCACCGATGAGCCGTTGATCGTGATCGACGAGTTGGTCAGGCTGGAGTTGCCGATGTTTGACAGCGTGTTGCTGGCACCACTGATCGTCTTGTTGGTGAGGGTCTGAGTTCCCGTCAGGGTGGCAACTGTCGAATCAATTGCAAAAGTCACTGGTGCAGAACCATCGTAGGAGCCACCAGTCAATCCAGTTCCTGCCGACAAAAACTCAGGGTTGATCGCATTGATCGTCCCGGAACCACCCAACGACACCGTGACCCCGTTGTAGGTCACCGCTGAACTCACCAAGGAAGCGTTGCTGAGATCAGTGATGGTGTTGCTCAACCCGCTGATGGTTTTCGCGGTCAAGGTTTGAGGGTCAGACACAGTGGCAATCACCGTGCTATCGACGCTAATCGTTCCCGTGTTGGTGATGGGACCGCCCAAAAGGCCAAAACCCGTGTCAATCTGGGAAACGCCTCCAGTCAGGCTGAAATCGCGCCACAGGCCGTTTGAGTAGCCTTCAAAGGTCAATGAGGTGCTGTTGTAGCGGAGCATGCCATTGGCCGGAGTCCCCGATCTTTGTCCCGTGGTGCCGACTGGAACGGTCAAGCTGGCATTTCCAGGAACGATTGGGTTGGTCGCAAGGCCAATCGTCACATCGGATGCACCGTTGCCATTGGTAACGGTAGTCTGACTACTCACTCCCAGGATCGAAATCTTGGCCGGAGTGCCTGACTGCATGGCCAGGATGCCCGTCCCAGTCAGGGAGGCGAAGCCAGAAAGCACCGTTCCCAGGCTGATTGTGGGGTTCCCAGACACGCCGTCAGCATCGGCAATAGTCAGACCCCCACCCACGGCCAAAGAACGCGCTGTGACCGTGTTTGCACCCGTTTTGACCTGGATTCCAGTGCCCGCGCTGTTGAGGGATGCCGCCGCGCCAGTCAGGCTGATCTGCAAGGTGCCACCAGCACCACCATCGGTCAGTGACAGACCAGAGGAAACGGCCAGATACCGGGCCTGGGTGAGGCCTGCCGTCGATCCAACGGTCAGGAAGGGGTAGTTGAGTGAGCCCGCGCCCGCGATTGCGGAGGCGGTGGTTTGCACCGTCTGACCATTCTGGACGATGGGAACCGCTTCAGTGCCAGTGATGGCCCCCGCGAGGGGTAATTGGGTGATTGTGACTTGTCCAGACATATTACGAACCCGGTGAAATGATGTCAGTGTTGCCGTTTTGCTGTGGCACTGTGTCACCGCTCTCGGTGCTGATGTACCACTCGCTCGGATTGCCGCCAGGGATATTGTCCCCCGTGGGAGTCAATACCAAGCCTGCGTCATCTGTCGCAACGCTAACATCTGGCCTTGGAAATTGCAAAGTGATCCGCTCCGTCTTCCGCGCGGGCAAGCGGTAGGGGTCCTTCTCGTCGGCGCACCCTTGCTGGCACACCTTCAAGCCAGGGAAGTTGGGGTCGGGCATGGCCTCGATGATCGGTCTTTTCATGCGACAACGATCGCAAATAAAGATTGCGATTACCGCATTGCCTTCAGTGTTGAGAAAGCGAGGCATGCGTTACCTCGTGTAGACGCTGATGTTCGGGGCGAAGTAGATCGGCGACTTGTCGCGCTCTTCGTTCTCGGCCATGATGAAATACTTCTCTGCCTGACCCTCAAGGTAGGTGACCCTGGCCAAATCGACCTGGGGCAGGATCAGGCTCATCTGATGCGCCAGGAGGAACTGGATGGCCTGATTCCAACGCTGGGGGATCTCCAGTTGGCCATTGAGGTCGCCCACATCCATGATCTGTCGGGAATACCAAATCGTCATCTGCACGAAGGCGTTGCTCGGAGCGGGCCACAGCGTGATGGTGGCCTGGGGGATCGTGCGGTTGAGCCAGTATTGGTAGGGCTGGTTGGCCGTGAAGTTCTTGTTGGGCAGGTTGGTGTAGTCGTCGCGGTTCAGACGAGCCATGGTGACTTCAGTGGAGTTGTTCCCCACGTAGAACTCGCGCACCGCCAGGGTGTTGCCACCCGTCTCGCGCATGCGGTAATACTGCTTGCTGGCACCTGGATCGATGTCGTACCACAGCCATTCGTTGTCCACCCAGGTCTCCACGCCGCAATCGTGCAGGAGGGTCCAAGTTGAACCATCGCTCGACACCTCCAGGAGAATGTGGAAGTCCCCGCTCGTCCCCGGCAGGATGCCGATGGAGCCAGCGTAGATGGGGTTGTTGGTGCCGAAGTTGACCGCGATGTTGCCGTTGATGGCAGACTGGGTGTCGATGGTGGTCACATCACTGTCAAAAGCGTAGGCGGCGTTGCCGGACGAGGCCGAGTAGGTCCCGCTGGGGCGTTGCATCTGCCGATAGAGCGCATTCAGCACATCCACACCGCCCAAGGGCAGGTAATACTCGTACTGGTCGGGCTTGAGGCCGAAAACCTTCTTGTTGATGGCCCAGTAGTTGATGCCCTGGTTGATCAGGTTGCTCAGGACGAAAAACAGCGCCTGCCTGGAGGCTTGAACCTGCTCAACGGTCAGTTCCTCGGCCAGCTTTCCCGACAGGCGGGCACCCTGGTCAATGAAATTCTGAACGCTGACGACAGTTTGTCCAACAGTTCCGCTGTAAGCCATGTGCTACCTCACCAGCAATTCTTGCTCTTTGATTTTTTTTCGTGCGTCGATACCTTGCAATCCTTCAGGTCGATTTTCCCGCCCTTGGAGTACGATTTATCGCTCTTGGCTATGTCGATCCGACGACCCAAATCAAGCAAGGCTGGCCGTATTTCACGAGCCTTGCGCTCCTCTGGAGTCATGTTTTGATCGCGATCGGCATATTCCCAGTATTTGCCTTTTTCATAAATGGCAGACAGTTCGGCGTGACGCTTCTCAAGCGATGCCAAATCGGCTTTGTCTCTTGCACGAGACTCTGCCATTTCTTTTTCATACCTAGCCTGCCTGTCAGCAATCGATTTTTGCTTCCATGCTTCACGGTCGGCTTTGATTTGCTCAGGAGTTTTCTTGGGCAATTTGCCTTTGACAAAATCGTCTAAGTGCTTGAGAGCCCTGTCAAGTTGTTGCTGTTCTTGCGGGCTTCTTGATCTTTCACTCATGATTTTTCCTTTACCAGCCAGGGCAGTTCCAGCGCTTCATGGAAGCCCTTGCTCGGCTTCCCTTCTCGCTTTTCTCTGCGACAGGACCCATTCTCGCGCAAAAGGAGTCTCGACGCGAACCACCCTGGGGCTGTGGAGGCTTCAGGTTGGACCCGGTCTCACGGTTGTACTTGGCGCGGCCCTTGGCGGTGAGGCCTGCCCCCTTCTCGGCGGGCAACTTCTCACCACGACCCACGGCAAGGCTCACGCCGCCGTCCTTGTGCTTGGCCGTCTTGGCCGATTCACGGAAGGCCTGGGCGGTCGGAGCGCCAGGGGCACCCGGCTTTCTCATCTTCTCGCCAGACCCCTCTTTGATGCGCTCACGCTTGGCGTGGATGTTGGCATAGAGGCCACCACCATCGGCCTTCTTGGCGCGGCGCTGGACATCGTAGGCGATGGCCACAGCCTGCTTTTGGGGCTTGCCTGCGGCGATTTCAGCCTTCACGTTGGCCTGGAAGGTTTTCTGGGATTTGGACTTGGTTAGCGGCATTTAGGCCACCTGGAAAATGGTTGTGATGATCGAGGGGATGGCCGGGTAAACAGGAGAGGCACTCGCAGGCAATGCCTCAAGAGTCACTGTCGTGCTGGTCGGAACCCAAACAATCTGCACGTAGTCATTTGCGGCCAAGTCCAGTAGGAAGGTCAGCGATGCAACACCATAGCCAAAAATGCCTGCGCTTTTTCGAGCCGGGATGGTGTATTGAGTTGCTGAATTGGCCAAGTCAACGCCGTTGATTCGCAACCACACGGTCACATCTTCTTGAGCATTGTCGGTGTTTTTGAACTGGGCGCTGAACTGCAAACTGTACTTGCCAGTGTTGGGAACGGTGATTTGGCTGGCGCTCACCAAGGTCACGCCATCAGAGACATCGATAGTACCGAATGTCATCACCGTACCAGAGGAGACGTTGCCAGTTTGGTCGTTGCTGTCACTGAAGCCGCCATACGCATTGTCGTAGGCTCTGATCACATCAAGAGTGGCTTGGACGTTTGCACCACTCTGCACCATAGGGACAAGTTCAGCACCAGTCAGCGTTGCGGCTGAAGGCATTGCGGAGATTTTTTGATCAGCCATTACGATGACTCCAAAATGATTTTGCTGTTGTCCTCTTGAAGCACATAGCCCGGAGAGGTTTCGTCAGCGATGTAGAACGTGGTGACTGGTGAGCCGCCGTACATGTCAACGACACCATCATCGCCCACATCCAATCCATAGTTCGTGCCACCAATGATGTTCTGAGCGCCAACGCCCAGGGCGAACCCATCACTGGTGTTTGCTTGATTGGCAACGCCTGTGTAGCCAACCTTGCCCATTTAGATGCCCGCTTGAATGAGATTCAGAGTGGCAGTGCCAGAGCCGGAATTCACCAGCACCTTGATGCCAGTCACCGGGAAGGCGTAGTTGCCATCAGCATTTGCGGTTTGGCCAGCAACCGTGGGGTGAGAGAACCAAGTCGAGAACCCCACTGCGGGGTCATCAAACGTGTGCTGGACGGTGTAGTTGACCGTGCCAGTCACCACCACACCAAAGCCGATGTTCACCGGGCTGATGTTCGTGTTGACCACAATGGAACCGCTTGAGCCAACCCCAGTCTGGGAAACGGTTTGTTGCTTCATGTCATTCTTTCAAAGAAGGCAGGGGGCCGAAGCCCCCGCCTTGGTTTAGCACTTGCCACCACGCTTTTTGGCTGGTGTCACGGTGACCGATTTCTCAGTCTTCGTCACACTGCCAGCAGGCTTTTGGTCAGGAGTGAGCATGCCTTTGATGGCGCGATAAGCGCGTCCAGGTGCGCCCAGGATGGACTCACGCATGGACTCGTTCTCTGCCCTCTCAGCATCCTTCTCGGCCTGCATGCGGCGGTTCTCACGGTCAATGACAGGGTCGTACTCGACCGAGTCACCAGCGGCGTGACGAGCCACCTTGCCACCTTTTTTGAAGGTTCCAGACTGCAAGCTGTTGGCCACGGGACGGCTGACGAAATGGCGCGGCATCTTTTCAGCCTTGCCATCATCGACTACGTTACCCCCCGTGGCGTAGGCTTTTTTTGCGGCACCACCTTTGCGGTAGCCACCAGCATTGGCCTCTTTCACTTCACCAGTCTTGGTGTTGGTCACCCCAGGCTTGGCCGAGTTGGCAGGACGGTTTTCCCAGTTCCCACCTTCAATGGCGTTTCCCAGTCCAGGCACCTTGCCGCCCTTCTTGAAGCCACCAGCGTTACCCATCTTCACCCCACCAGTGCCATGGGCACGGTCAGGCTTGGCAGTAACCATCTTGGTGTTCTCGAAAGCCTTCTCGTTGCCTTCGATGGTGCCACCCATCTTGTAGCCAGCAGGCGAACCCATCTTCACATCGCCAGTGCCATGCGCCATATCCTTTTTGGAGGTAACCATCTTGGATTTGGCGAACGGCTTGACGCTGTTCTTGAGGGTGGTCTTGGTCTCGGCCTTGTCAATCGCGCCCCCAGAGGCCTTCTTGACAGGGTGAGCCTTTTCCATCGACATGGCTTCGTGGTGCTTGAGTTCCTTCTCCAGCTTGGCGCAGTCGCCAGAAGCGGCTCCACCCTTCTTCATGCCCATGAGGGCACGGCGAACGGCGGCGGCGCGGGCGGCGCGTTGGCCAGGAGCCATCCCAGCGAGAGCGGCACGACCCATGGCTTGCATGGGAGCGGCACCGACCACGTTGGAGCCAGCGGGGTTCTGCACAGCAGGCATGGCACCGCCCAGTTGCTTGTGGGCGACTTTGCCGCCCTTGGCATACTGGTTGGGGTTCATGGACTTGCGGCGCATCGCCATGGAGGGCTTTTTGGGAGCCACTCCATCTTCAGCACCCTCAAACATTTTGTGGGTGTTGTGAGCCATGGACTTGAAGCCCTCGGCTTGACCAGCGGCTTTGGACTTGACCTTGCCACCTTTTTTGAGCTTCAGGATCACTGAAGGCTCGTCGGTGAACATCTTCACCATAGGTTTGAATTGACCCATGATGCGGCTCCTTAAGGTGCGGGTGAACGATAGACGATGGTCACACGAGCGGCACCAGCGGTCGCGGCAGTACCCGTTTGGGAGTACGTGGCGGTCACAGGGACATCGTAACTACCCACATCAGCCCAGGCACTGTAAACGCCCGTGGAGGCCACGCTTGCGCGGCCAGCAGAGCCAATACTGGTCGAAGCCACAAAAGCGGCGGCAGAGCCAGATTTGCCCACAGTGATGGTGTTGGTGGTGGCGGCGTTGAAGGCCGTGGTCACATCGATGTTGATGTCAACAATTTGCGCGTTGGCGGGGATCGAACCGATGGTGACCGCAGAACTATCGGTATAGGCGATAGTGTTGGTCACAGCGGAAAGAACGCCACCAATGTTGGTCACTTGGTTTCCCATTTGTTTCTCCTTGAAAGCGGGGGCCGAAGCCCCCGATTTGAGTTACACGCCAGGGGTACCGTAGGCGCAACGGGGATCGGTGTAGCCGATGTCGTAACGCTCAGTGGCCTTGTAGCGCATGGTGTCGGTTTCAAAGTCACCTTCCATGGTCTTCTCCAGGCGGCGGCGCATCAGGAGCTTGAAGCCCTCAGGTGCGTCCGTCTGCACCCACCATGCGGTGGCGCTGGTCAGACGAGAAAGAACTGCGGCACCTTCGTCCAGCAAACCAATCGACTTCACGGGGTTGATGTCGTTGTTGGCATTGCCAGTGCGGAGAACGCTCTTGAGCAGGACTTCGGCCTGGAAGATGTTGCCAGGAGCCACGATCAATTGACGGGGCACCAGACGGATCTTCTTGCCGTTGTTGTCCACAGCCTGACGAACCTGGATCAGCATCTGTTCCAGAGAGGTCTGGGACAGAACTGCGGCGGTTGCCAACTGGTTGCTGAACGTGCCGTTCACGATGGGGTGAGCGGTGTTGATCAGGGACACGCCATCGCCACCGGGGTAGCTGGCGTTGAAGGCGGTGTTCAACACGTTCGCGGCCAACAGTTCTTTGGTTTCCACCAGGGACTGGGCCAAGTGACGCGCATAGACCTGACCGATGCGGATATGGTCGCCGTCCTCAACCAGCACTTTGGTGAGGGCGAAGGCCAGACCGTACACCTTGTACAGGTAGCGCTTCAGGAAGAGGACACCACCCTGTTGGTAGGTCACGGGCGTACCGTCAGGCAACTGAGGTGCGGCACCGAAACCGTACAGGACGGGTTCTTCATGGTAGTTACGGGGAATGCCGTCTTCTTCACGGAACACACGGCTCCATTCGTCGGCACGTTGGTCATAGACTCCATCGAAACACTCGTTGAGGATAGGCTCAACGATTGAGCGAAAGTCTGTACTACGCATTGGGGCGGCCATGTTCTAGCTCCTTATGCAATGGCGGTCACAGAACCGAAGAACTGAGACTGCGAGTTAACGACACGAACGATGGTGTAGGCATCGCCCCACGCATTGTCCACATAGGGAGCCAAGTCAACCACACGCATCTGGCCTTGGTTGCCAGCGCCAGCGCCAGTTGCCGAACCCAGGGTCGCGGCAGACAGGCCAGTGGTGGTGGAACCAGCGGTCACGTTGGTGAAGGTGTACTCGTTGCCAATCGTGGTCTGAGCCATCGAGCCATCAGCCTGGATTTCGTAAACGATGTTGGGGTCGTTGTAGAAATAGGCAGTGCAAGAACCAGCCGTGTAGGCGGTGTTGGCAGGCCAGTAATTGGAAACACGGGCACGACCCGTGGTGTCGGTGAATTCAACACCAGCGAAAGCACCAGACCATGCACCAGAGGTGGTGGCAGGGGTGATGGTGCCGAGGGTACCGCCAATGGCGGTGCTTTGGTAGCGAACGGGCTGGCCTTTGTAAATAGCCGTTGCGAACGCAGAGGGAATGCCGCCAGCAAGCGCCTGAGCGCGATCCAGACCAGAGGGATGGAACGCAGGACGCAAGCCAAACGGAGCAGAGGTTGCACTCATGAAAAACTCCTTGTTACCCCGAAAAGACGGGGGTTCGGTTGGGTTGCTGTTCAATAGAGCCAAAACCTTCGCCTTCGACACTAAGCAATGGGCGACCGTTGGAGTCACGCTGACCTTGGAGATTTTCCATTTGGACCTTGATCTTCTCTGCTTCTTCACGAGGTTTGTCGTGATGCATGTGAGTCATGACCTCTTGGTAGATGTCCATGGGCAGTTTGAACAACAACATCTCATTGCAAGAGATGTAGCCAACATGCTCACCCGACTTCACGCGATAGTCTTCGTAACCGGGCAACTCATCCGCTTTCACGGGAACGTACCCAAGGCGCATCCGCTTATCGATGCTGTCGTAGCTGTTGGTTGTCGAGAGCCAGCAAAGGTGCCAATCGTCGATTTCTGGCAATTTTGGCAATGCTGATTGCGTCCATTCCTCGCTCCACATCTTTCGACGTTCCTGCGTAGAAATGAACTTTTCCTCAGGCGCACGGCGACCAGCGTCCTCGCTTGCGCGATCATGGCGACCACCTGCGTTGAGAGATTTTTTGAGACGAGATTCAGTCATGTTATTCCCCAAGTGTTAGTTGCGAATGCCGTTGCGGCGGTCAAATTCAATGAAGTTCTTGATCATGCGGGCTTTGCGCTCGGGGTTGTCCCATGCGCCAGCGTCCTTCATGGCCTTGACACGATCTGGCGACAGCACGAACTGGGTGCGGTTGGTGCCACCATAAGCGGCTGATGCTTCGCGTCCTGAACTTGCCACAACATTCCTTGGTCGTCTGACTTGACGATTGTCGTCATCATTGGTTTCATTGTAGCGATGCGGAAGGACTTTCTGCAAACGGCTGTCAAGCTCGTCCCAGTAGTCCTCGTCGGCAGGGTTCCAGCCCTCAGAGGACATCTGCTCGTCGATGCTCTTGGCCACCCGGCTGTCGGCATCCATGGCCTTGGGGTTGTACCAACCATTGCGGCGCATCCACTGGGCGGCGTGTCGTTGAACTACGGGGTCCATCTGGACCTGGGGAATCTCGGGGCGCTTGGCTTCCTCGTCAGCCTGACGCTTGAGTTCGGTCAGACGGCGCACTTGGTCCCGTGCGTTGTCCCACATGGTCTGGGCTTCCACCAGGGCTTGGCCATCGCCAGAGGACCCGGCCTCAGCCAGCTTCATCTTGGCGTATTCCAGTTGGACCTGGGCATCGTCCAGGTTCTTTTCGATGCGAACCACATGCTCGGCACGGGTGTTGCGCTCCATCTGGCTGAGGCGGCGCTTGATCTCCTCGTTTTCACGCTGGAGTTGCTGGAGTCGGATGTCCTTTTCCTGGTTGGTCTTGCGGATCAACTCTTTTTTGGCACGGCGGCGGTTGCGCTTGGCCGCGCGAAGCTCGGCATCGTCGTCCGGGTGGTCGTCATCGTCAGAATTGACCTCACCGCCAGCTTTTTGGGGCTCGGCAGGGGTGTTTTCACCCTCGAAATCGTCGCCAGCAAGCAAGTCATCGGTCAATTCCACCGTTGCAGACCCGTCCTGGGCCTCCAGGATGGCAATTTCACTGTTTTTGTCGTTGGGATCAGCCATTTTTCACTCCTCAGACGTAGGCTTTGAAAGAAAGTGGGTTGGAGGCGACCTTGGCGATCAATTCATGGTCGTTGAGGGTCATGAAAAGGACTGGGTCTTCCAGGTCATCAGCGCCGGGGACGCGAATTTCCCAGCGATCACCGCCCCATTTGGGCACTCGGACGTAGTCGCCCACCTGCGCCCAGGTGCCTTCCGGCCAGGGTTGCATGGTGTCGCGGTTTTTGAACGCCAACGGACCAACAGCGACCACTTTTCCGATCATGTTGTTCCATTTTTCGTTCTCCTTGGTCTCTTCGACCAGGATGATGGCCCCGGCAGTCTTGCGTTTGATGCGCCGTAGTTGAACTACGACTCGCCCGCCGAAGGGGATCATGCCGGGTTTAACGTCCGGGAACGCCCAGGCCAGTTCTGCCGGGTCTGGAATGTCGTCGGTGACTTCAAAAGCCACGACCTTTTTGCTCTCACTCACTCTCTTCTCCTTGACACCATATTTCAGGTGCATCGTTATGCGCTTTTCAGCGCGGTCTCGCCCCGGAGTGGGGCCTCAATCTTGGTTTCGTTCTTCTTCCAGCATGTTGTTGACCATCTCAAGGACATCTTGCAGTCCCTGATGATGGCCAACGAGGCGCTGGTAGGCCTCCCAGGTCGTCACCGACCCGTTTGCCAAAGCAAAGCTGATCTCAGCTTGCTTGAGCTTGATCCTGTGAAGCAGGGCTTCGATCATTTTTTCTTGGCTTGCGACAGGCCACCTTGCGGCTTACCCGTGTTTTTGACGGGGGTCGGCTGGCCTTTGGCCTTGAGCGAGGTGCCGTCGAGCTTCGCGCCCATAGCCAGACGCGCGTGGTAGCGCACATCTTCGCCCATTTGTTCTTTGTCAGATGTTGCCATTTGGCTCTCCTTGAGGTTGCGGGCCTGCGCCCATTTGGTCCGGCATGGCCGGGGGTTGCACCTGAGCCACCTGCTGGATGGTCTCGTGTGTGAGTTTGGCATTTTCGATGGCCACCTTGGTCTGGTTGTCCATCGCATGCTCCTGGATGTCCTTCTGCAACTTGGCCTGGGCCAGTTGAGTGTCGGCTTGGTCCTTCGCGGCCTTGCGCTGGGTCTCGGCCATGCTGGTGTCCTTGACCACCTGGGCATCGGGCGGCAGGACCTGACGCTGGGACTGGTTGCGCTGTTGGGCCATCTGGATCAGTTGCTGGAAGGCATCCATGAACTGCGAGAAGATCTGCTGAGTGTCCAGCATCACATGGGCACCCACCGTGGTGTAGAGCTTGTCGAAGGTGGGGGTCATCTCCGGGTTCTCGTAGTTGGCCACAGGCTGGCCCAGGCTGGACTCAACGTAGCCATTGGAGCGGTTCAGGTACCACAGCGTCATGTGCTGTTTGACATGCTCAATCACGTTATTGAGGTAGGTCGGGTCGGCAAAGGGCGACTGGCCCAGGAACGGGTTCATCGCAAATTGCAGGTGGTCCTGGATGTGGGCGATGTGATCCTGCTGGAGGTAGGCATAGGCGGGCTGGCCCAGCAACATCGCGGCGTTCTCGTCAGCCGAAGTGCGCTGTTCGGGAGCCGGGGTGTCCTTGAGCAGTTCGTTGATGTTGGGGATCTTCAACTGCTTGAGGAACCGCTGTTCCACCGCCGTGCGGTTGTACAGGTCCGGGGACTCTTTGGCGCGGGCCAGGACGGCCTGCATTTGGGCCATGCGCTGGGTTTCGCTGAAGATGTGCGGGTCACTGACGGGCACCACATCGGTGTTCTTGGAGAAATCCTCGCGGACGATCTCCAGGTCGGCCACATCGTCGCTCTTTTGCATCTCGTCGAAGTGCCATCGATTGAGGCGGCAGAGGATCTTCAGGACGCGCGACTGAGCGTTGTGCAGGCGGGCATGGATGGCCGAGAACACGGCGGCACCCTGCTCGATCAGGGCCTGGGTGGTGCCCACCGGGGCGGTGCTGGCGATGTCAGCGATCTTTTCCTCGCTGGTGGTCACCACACCCTTGGCGGCTTTCTCCAGGAAGCCCATCAACTCAAAAAGCACCGGGCTGGGCGGGTTGAAGGGCATGGGCATTGCGATCTGACGGATGTCCTGCACCCCAGGTGCGCCCTCGATCTCCACGATCTGGGTGACATCCACCTGCTGGCTCTGGCCGCTGATCTTGGCCCCCTTGAGCTTGAGCATGGTGGCGGCGTTGTTGATGTGCGCCGAGTCCAGCAAGGCCCGCAGGGCACCAGTGAGGCCAGCACTCAGGCCACCGATGAGATGGGGCAGGCCAATGGCGTAGGCACCGCGCCAGGGGATGAACTTGAACTCCACCACCCAGTCCAGCTTGGTCATGGTCTCGTCTTGCTCTTCCCAGTTGCGGTACAGGCCCAGCACCTCGTTCTCAAGCTCGTCGATCATGAGGATGTAGGGTGCCATCTTGCCCTTGGACTCCTTGTCGTCCTCAAGCTCCAGGTAGGTGTAGATGTGGTAGACCTTCCTCAGGCCGTCTTTGTTGTCCTCAAACTGTTTGCCCTCAACCTTGTTGTTGGCCTGCTCGACCTTGTTCTGGTCCAGGGTCTGGGTGGCCTTGATGTAGTTGATGTCACGGTACATGCCCGTGCGGACACGGCGCTCCAACTCATAGGCCGTGATCTCGTGGACCTCGGCGGCGCGTTGGGCCGTGTAGAAGTTGGTGGCCGCAAAGGGCAGGATCATGCGGTCAATGGGCAGAAACTCGACGCAGGGGCGCTTCTTCTCCTCGTCGAACCACAGCTTCAGGTACTGGGAGCCGCCCAGGGGCAACTGGGTCAGCAACTGCTCTTCCTCGTCCTTGAACTCCTCAATCTGCTCGGTGATCTGCCAATTGAGGTAGTCGCGCTTGCGCTCGGCGGTCTGGGCCTTCATGTCGTCGGCCTTGCCCAGCAACTTGGTCTTCACAGGGCCATCGGGTGGGAACAACTCTTTGATCGCGCGGGCGGCGAAGTCCACACAGCCCTCAGCCATGACGGGGTGAACCACCTTGCTGGCACCCATGAACGTGGCACCACCAGGAGCATCGTTGCCCATGCCAGTGCGACGAATGCCCTCCTCATACTGCTTGTCGCGCAGGCTTCGGGCTTCCTTGTCGGTCTCGATCAGGTCCAGGTAACGGAAGGCCAAGCTCGACAGAGTGCCGGGGTCGATGCTGTCGGCGAGGTTGTCGTAGAACTCGGGATTGAACTCGGGGCCGTCTTCCATCGTGATGATGGCAGAACCGTCCGGCTGTTCCTCGGTCTCGATCTCGGGGAGGTCAACTACCGCTGACCCGTCTTCCTGTTCGTCGATCTGCAACTCGTCTTCGTTTTCCATCATCATTTCCTCATCAGTTCAAGGCGCATGGTGTCCATGCTCTTGTGAATGGGCACTCGCTTCTTAGCCCTGGACTGTACCCTGTCTTCGTCATCACCCCGGCGTAGGGCAAGGTGGCGTTGGGCCGCGACGTTGCGCTCAGGGAAGGCATGGAAGTCGTCGTCCTCGTATCCACGATGGCGCGAACCGCCCACCATGCCACCATGGGCCTTCTTGGTGATCTTGATGGGCTGGGGTGCCACGTACTCTTTGCCACGGGCTTTTTCCTGCTCCGTGGGGCTGTCGATCTCGTACTCGCCCTTGGTCTTCTTGGCGTACTCGATGTGCTTGGGGCTCACGTTGTGCGTGAACGGTGTCTCGTGCCCCAGGTTGCTGGTGGACTCGGTAGGCGTGGTCATCAAAATGTGGCCAGCCTCTTTGCCGTTCTTGCTCATGAAGCGTTTCTTGGGCAGGAACTCCGTGTCCTTGAACCGGGAGTCCGTGGGGATCATGTGCGGGGTGCCGTCCTTGTTCTCACCCACCTGGACCAGCCTGGGGTGCAGGATGTGTTGCTTCTGGTAGTCGTAGCGACGACCATTCACCGTGGTGTGGCCGTAGTGGGCCTTGTCGGGGCTGGTGGGCTTGCCGTTGGGGCCAAAGTGACCCTCGGGGCTTTCTGCCTTCTCCTCGGGCGACAACTCATGCTCCTCACGGCCAGTCGTCCAATACTTGGCATGGGTGATGTGCTTCTCCATCTCCTTGTTCAAGGGAGAGCCACGCTTGACATCAGTCACCAGATAGGAGCCCTTGGGTGGGGTCTTGTTGCCCTGCTCGTTCTTGAAGTCGCCCTTGTTGTCTGCGGCCATGACGGTGTTGCGAACACGAGCCTTGTCGCGCCCGATGTTCTCGGTGATCTCGCGGCCATGCTTGA
>JACCDM011958773.1_pt1 | contig 36012 bp, 29 predicted proteins | sample 7445851 | NCBI WGS metagenome assembly JACCDM01 (sample SAMN15323438, study PRJNA562643) | freshwater metagenome | isolation source: river surface water | place: USA:Blue River Watershed | collected 2017-08-16
ATTTTCGGGGGAAATAGTTCAGGCACTGCTACCAATTGTTATTCCACTGGAGCAATTAATGCTTCTTCTGGAGGAATTTTCGGGGATGTTAGTGGAGGCACTGCTACCAATTGTTATTCCACTGGCGAAATTATTGGAGGAGGAGGAATTTTCGGGTCAAGTGCAGGCACTGCTATCAATTGTTATTGTATTGGCGGAACAATAATTGGTGGTAATACTCAAACAAACTGTTATGCTGCCCTTGAAACATGGAACAACACCCATGCTAACACCTACATGGTTTTTGGAACCACCTGGTTCAGTATTAATTCTACGACTCCTTGGCTTCTTAAATCCTTCAACTCGGCCATTTACAACCCTTCTTCAGCAACCACCACTTCTTCTTCCTACACAACCAGTTCCGGATTATTTTCAACCAACTCTGTTTTGGGTTCACCTACATACCTTGTTTACAGTTCTACAAATAATACACCTACCGTAAATAGTTCTACCGGTCAACTTACATTCACTGGAGCATCCGGAACTTCTCTTGCAACCGTATTCGTTTCTTATACTTTTAATAGCACTTATGTTGGATACAACATCAACACTTTTTCATTGACTGTTAATTCTTCCGTTCCATGTTTCCTTCGCGGCACGAAAATCCTTACTGGTGAATTCAACTATAAATTGGTTCAAGATTTGAAAGTTGGTGATACTGTCTCTACTCCTGATGGGCGTATTGTTCCTGTTTTGAGAGTCGATTCTTTCACTTGTGCTGCTAGTCCGTCGTCATCACCTTTTCTGATTCCAAAAGGCTACAAAACCATAAATGGCTTTGTTTGTCTCGAAGATTTATATTTGTCTCCCGACCATGGAATTTTGATTGACCATGAAATCATTGTTCCTGTTAAGTATCTCGGTTTAAAACAGGAAACTACCCGGTCTACTTTAGAATACTTTCATATTACTTTACCTAATTTCTTTACAGACAATGTTCTAGCAAATGGTTTAGCTTGTGAATCCTACGGCGGTAATTTGTTGTTACAGTCTCAAGGAAACGATGCTATGTTGAACTTTAATTGTCATTTAATTCATCGCGTATGTGAAAATAAGCTCTTTAGAAAACTATTGACATCTCGAGAATATAATGTTTTAATGGATAAAACCGTTTATACAAAATGGATGAACTCTAATACTATTCTTTGCTAAGCAACTTTTTCTCTTGATATTTACACAATGAATTTCTGTAAATATAAAGATATTCTCGGGGTTCCTGGAAAAGGTATTCACTCTTACCGCTTATTTGGATTTGCACTAGCCGATATTGTGATGACCATCATTGGGGCTTATATTCTTTCCCTCCTATTCAGTTTGACTTATTGGAAAACCCTTCTCGGTCTTTTCTTACTAGGTATTGCTTTACACCGCATTTTTTGCGTCAAGACAACTTTAGACAAAATGCTCTTTCCACCGACCGATTAATTCAAGACAACAAGTCCGCACTATAATCTCGATGCATAGTTGAAGAATTATTCGCAACTTCAACATCATTTGGTTTTGAAGGAGTCTCGTATATTTCCAATATTTTAGCTACCACCGGGTCTCGCTCTATATCATCCATGCTCATTTCTACCAACTTTATTCCAGTATCCATAGATTTTATATCCCCTGAAATGAAATCAATAAACATGGTTGAACGATAATTTTTGAATCGCATCATGAAATCATACAACCCACTCATCATACCCTTATCAGACTGTTTCAAGTCTCCAGTTATAATCATTTTACTATCTTTTCCAAAACGAGTGGTCAACATCAACATTTGATTCGGTGATGAATTCTGCATTTCGTCTGCGATGATGAATGCATTCTTGAATGTTCTACCACGCATATATGCCAATGGCGAAATCTCAATAATCCCATTTTGTATCATTGTATCAACCTCCTTTTGTGAAAAAAACTCCAAAAAAATATCGATAATTGGTCGCGTCCACGGGTCCATTTTTTTATTAATGTTTCCAGGAAGAAAACCAATATCTTCTTCCACCGGAACCACTGGCCGCGTCAAAATAATCTTTTTGATTTCACCCTTTTTCAATTGTTGAATGGCATGATTGCACGCCAACATTGTTTTACCAGTTCCGGCGGGACCAACCACAAAAACAATTTTCACCTGGTCATTTTTCAAATAATCATCATATACTTTTTGATTTGGAGTTTTAGGTTTGTAAAACGGATGCTCGAACTTTCCTAAAACCGACTTTTCTCTTTTCATCGACAAGAATCGCTGATTCAAATTAAATCCCAAGTTTTTAGTGATGCTCAAGGTCTTTATCATATTTTTTTGAAACAATAAGATACTTGTAAACATGATTCCTAATAATTTCATACTGTATTACAATATGGTACTATTTCTAAATCATATTTTTATGTTGATTTGTATATCAAAAAGAACCGTTTAAACCGTTTTTTGCCATCCTCCGTATATCCGTCGGATTTTCGTATTGGTTTCATTTCAAAATGATACACATTCAGTATTTGTCGAACCAAATTCAACAAAGGCCATCGTTGTTTCAGTGGTGCATTGTCTTGAAGACTTGTCAAAAACGAAGAAGACATCTCTTTTTTCAAATCAACTAGATACTTTTCAAGAGACTCATACTTAATCGGGTCTAAAAAGACGGTGCGTTCAATAAGTATTTCATTATTTTCAATATCAATATTTATTCCCAACTCTTCCAGTACTTTTTTTGAAACGCATTTTTCGGTCGACATTGATAAAAAAATATATAATATTTTCATCAATCAAACTTTCTTTAGATTCCAAAAGACGGAATTGAATATATTTCGCCATTTTTGACATACTTTGCAATTATTTTTGGATTTTGTTTGTTACTAATAATGTCTTCTGTTTGATATACATTTCCAGATTTGTCTATATAATAAATAATCCCTTGTATGTCTTGTGCCCAAACCTCGATTTTTTGGACGGTTTCCATAACTTCCCCTTCTTTTTGTTCTAAAATTCCGTGAGGTGTTCCTTTCATGTGTGTTCCACAGTATTCACATTCATCTTTTTTTCTTCGAGTGCATTGTTCGCCGTTTGCTCGTTTCGCAAAACAACGGTCAAAATGAGGCACCATGCTTTTAACTCTTTTGCGCTTCAAGAAATCATCTTTTTTCAATTCAACATGTTCATAATCGTATACAAACTGTAATAACTGGTTCACCTGTTCGTTCGATATAATACCTAACTCGGTGGATTTGTTACGGATACTGTCTTTGAAAGTAGTAATGTATGTTTCGACTTTTTTGCTGATGCGTTTTTCCATTTTGGTTCTTTAGTTGTATCTAGGGCGTTATATTTAGTTCAATTTTTATTTGTATAATCAAAACTGCTTAAAGCTTTGAAGATTTAGAGTAGGGAAAAATCGAATTAAAAATCAACCATACTCTTTTTTTATCATTCTTATATAAATGGCAAAAAAGGTCTCAGGTTTGAACATGCTTATTTTGGTGGGAGGTCTGATTTTACTCTTTTTGTTCTTTTGGGGCGCGTACAAGGTGAAGGATGGGTTTGACGGCAGTTGTCCTTCAACAACCAGTACAGCTATAAATTCGAGTTTGTATGAAAATAAAGAAGATTCAATAACAGATATAACGAATGCCTGTAAATCTATGGGAAAACTTATAATAAAAGGTACTACTGCAGAGGATGTTTATGGGGATTGTTCTTATTCCAACTTGAGAGTGAGTAACTGTAATAGTAGGCAAGTAAATGGAAAATGGAAATCGATTTGTAGTTGTGGTGGAACACTTGATTCGACATAAACAATAGTTTAACATTTTTAATTTTACTTTATTCGTCCCATTGTGAACATTTAGAATGGGACAAATTATGAGTAAGTTTATTTATTGATTATTAAACGAAATTTATGTTTTCAGACTTTTATTGATTTTCATTGTTTGGTTCAGTTACTCCACTAATAATATCATTCATAACATCATTGATTTCATCATTTTTATCTGCTTCATCTGGAAAATTATTATTTTCTATTCTAACAACTGGTTCATCAAATGATAACAAATCAGACACGGTGGAAGAATCATTCTCGCTTGAATCGAGTGAACTTTCTTCTCCTGTATTCATTTTACTATTCATATCAAGTAGGCTTGAAACTTTTTTGATTCCGGTTTTTAGCTTGTTGAAAAAACCCTTCTTCTCCTTTTTAACCACAGGTTCATCGACGACTTCTTTGACATTTGTTGAACTCTCTTGATTCTTGTCGAATTTAATGTCATGATTCAATTGATTCAATACCAATTCGATTTTCTTTGAAAATGTGTTTATGTATTTGAAATGTAACGCATGAAAAAACTCAATATAACTCACAAACATTTTCAATTTCTCATTCACCACCACCATTTCATACTCAAAGGTATAAACAAAATTATCAATGTTTAATCCAGTATTTTTCTTCTCTCGATTCAAGTCAAGTTCATACCTTTTTGTCATTACATAGTTGTTGATTTCATTCAAAAAAACAATCAAATTGTCATGAATATTTTCAAGATGTTCAGTGCTATATTGTTTAAATGGCTCTAAATCTTTGTATACCGGAAATGACTTGTTGGAATTTATGATGACGGTTGTTTTCTTTTCACCAAAAATAGTTTTCAAGTAATCAACTATGATGCCATGCAATTTGAAATACTCACAATATATCCGATTGTTAATTGAATAAAATATTCGTTTCATATCTTCGTGCTCCATATCAATTAACTTGCTTTGAAAATGAAACGAGTCCAATCCAAAAACAAAGAGGTTGTTTTTGTTTTTCTTTATGAATTCATCATAAACCTCCTTTAGCTTCATTATTTTTTTCTCCAAAGTGTCCAATAATAAAACAACCTCTCCCTTTTCAGAGACAATGTTTGAAAAATTTTGTTTAAGCTTGACAAAATGAGCGTCCATAAAGTTTGAAAATATATTTATTCGTTCAAATAAAAATATTTTAATATTTCACAAATGGATAGTTTCGCAAATAATAAAACTGAACCAAGTGAATCTCAATACAACGAAAATATTCAATGGACACCAGAGCACGAAAAAATACTCATTGAGTGGGCCGATAAAGCCATGTGTTATCGATGGCTTCATTCAAAAGCAAACATCATGTATTCTAGACTGAACGCGTGGTACACCATTCCAGTAATTGTCATATCGACCTTGACCGGTACTGCTAATTTTGCTCAAGAAAGAGTTCCGTTGGAATACCAAAATTACTATGTCATGGCCGTAGGTGCATTCAATATTTTAGCAGGAATCATTACCACCATTCAACAATTCTTGAAAATAACGCAACTCAACGAATCCCATCGAGTGAGTGGAATTGCCTGGGATAAATTCTACCGAAACATCAAAATTGAAATCTCTAAACACCCTCAGGAGAGAATTCATGTTGAACACATGATTAAAATGTGCAAGGAAGAATTCGACCGTCTTATCGAAACCAGTCCGATTATTCCCGACAAAATTATTACGCAATTCAAGGCGAATTTTTCGAATGTTGAAGACGATGAAATCATCAAACCCGAAATATGCGACACACTGGTTCCTACCAAAAATTTCATCAACCCATGGAACACCACTGATATTGTCGAAAAAAATATGGAAGATGTCATCAAAAACAAAGTTATCAAAGAAAACATTATCAAAAAGATTGACGAAACGAATGAGCAAACAGTGACTGATTTCAAGAAAATATTCTATGGCTTGAACAACCGCGAACCTCTGGAAAATGAAATTATTGATAACTTGAAAGACAAAATCGAATTATCAAAACTAACAAAAATTATTCAAAAACAAAGTGTCTGTGAAAGTGTGTAAATTTATCGATTTGGCAATATCATTATGGAGAGTAAAATAAATACATAAAACACAAAATATACACCATAGACATTCGAATCGATACCATAAAAGCCCAGTAATTGTGAAAGGGCATACATGATTAAAATGGAAAACCCAATCAAAGTTATCATTTGTCCGGTTTTCATTGTTGTATATTGTTTAGAAAAATTATTTTATTTTTCTACCATATTCTAGTAAATACTTTTTTATGCTGAAAAATAAAATATACATTGTTGCTTGTGTTTTCGTTATTTTGGCATGCGCTATTTTTTCAAGTCGAACTAGCCGAAATATTGTTTTCCTCGACAAAAATCAACTCTCTAGCTTCTTAATCAAAGACCCCGACAACTACTACAAATCATTCACTAAACAAGACATGCAAGTTCGCAAAATAAACAGTATAGGCGACTACCATTCACTCATCGAGAGAAGCGTCGGAGAATTCACGCCACAACAAAAAGAAAGTATTTCAAAATGTGCCATGATGGCCGACAATTTTTTCAAAAATATTCGTTACGATTGGTTTCATGGATACAAAGCGACCAAAATTTCTTGGGTGTTTGGTTGTGTAAACGAGAAAATGTATGAAGAAGGTCTACCACATACTCGACTAAATGTAATTATCCTACCATCCGCTTTAGTCGGTGATAGTCCAAACAATTCACTCGTGTCGTTGTTAATCCACGAAAAGGTTCATGTCTACCAAAAATGTTTCCCCGAAGACATCGAAAAATACTATGCGAAAAATCATATGAGTCTCGTTGGAACACGCACCAACAACGATAATATTCGCGCGAATCCAGACGCGAACTCTTCCATCTACGCCTCAAATAATACTGTTTACGCATTGGAATACAACCCACAACCGAAATCAATTGGAGATACTCGTGAGGGTGGAGAAGACCACCCTAACGAGAAAATGGCGTATGAAATTGCCGGACTATACTCTAACCTTCATATATGAAATTGGTATTTGTTGTTCATAATTCGTAAGCACCCAAACTGGACCATCCAAGTTATGCAAATCATTTAAAAATACCGAGTCGTAATTTTTTAAACACTCTTTTTGTTCTTCATCATTTTTTGGTAATTCTGTCGGTACATTTATCTTTCCCAAAAAGACGGCAAATCGAACAATCGCTGCTGAAATATTATCCAGGTCTCCTTTTCTGTTTTTGTATTCAGTCACCGCCTGACTCGCTTGTTTCAGGGAGTTCTCATAGTTTGTGAAATAATATTGTGGACCCAGAATCGCTCCAGAATCCAAACGAGCATGACCAAAAACCGATTCAAACTCCATTTGTTTCGTAGTTGTTCCCGCATACACTACTGTCGGCAATTCTATATTTTCACCTTCAATATCTCTCAAAAAAACCAAATCTATATGATTCAAAAAGAACTCCTTAGTAAAAGACCCTATTGGATTGTTTTCTATAGCCGAGTTGTTTATTATTTCGTCCATCAAGCAAAAATGTCCATTTGTATAGTTGTCTTTGTAAACTGCTCTCTCCTCTACTGGCCTTGAAACATCAAAAAACACAAATACATTTCCATTTTCAAAAATATATCCTTTGTATTTCATATCGGTTGTTCTCATCAAAAGAATACCCAAAGCTTGTTTACAGTATCCGATAATATTCAAACCCACCACATACGGAACTGACAAAAAATTCAACTCATTATCTAGATGTATTTCATCATCCACAAAATACTTATTTTTTACCAACATGTATTCTAAGAACGAATGTTTGCCGCTACTATTCACATTGAATGGACAAATTTGTATTTTCTTGATTTGAAAAGGATTAATTTCTTCCAATAATGTTTTCAAAAGACTCAACCCTTGATAATTGTAATAGGGTTTTTGATTCAATGGAGTCAAAAATTCTTGTTCCATCTCAAACATTTCATTCAACTTTTCGCGGGTGTCCATGTATTCTTCATTCAAATAGTCGTCGTTTTGGTCTTCACTGTCCTCAATATTCATATAATAATCGTATCGGTTGTCAAAAATACTATTATTAATCGTCGATGGATTCATCACTAATATTTAGTTTCAATAGTTGTTTTTATACCCGTTTTCAGTTTTATTTTATTTGTCTATTTTTCGTTTAATGACTTCCTTAATTTGTTCCTCACGATTTTCCATAATAAACTTGGTGACCTCCTCTGCCTTCTCCTGTTTGTCCTCAAAATATTTCGTCAAAATACTCATCAATGTTTTTCCAGTAATGGCCTTCTTCACCTTGTTTTGTTTGTAGATGATTTGACCTCCCTTGATGTCCAAACAGTCTATTTGATTATTCTTCATGGTCAACATCAAAGTATCCGTCAAACTCTTTTTCATATTTTTTCTATCTTTTATCTCCTTTTGTAGTTGAACAATCTCATTGTCAATCTTTATCCATTCCTTAATGTTATTGATTAGTTCCTCTTTTGTTTCCATTATTATTGTATATAATCAAAACAAAAAAATTCTATATTGTTTTACTTCTTTTCTGTCAAATGAAAATGTCTTAAACACAAATTGTTTTCATGCACTTTTTGTAAACATGGGGAACCCTTTTTTGGACCCGTTTTCAACAACTGACAACATTGGCCTTGTTGTAAAATCACATTTTCTTTAGGGGCCTTATCGACCGGTTGCTTTTCCAGCTTTGCTTTTTCTTTCGCCTGTTGCTTTTCTAGTTTCACTTTTTCTTTTGCCTCTTGCTTTTCCTGTTTCGCTTTTTCTTTCGCCTGTTGCTTTTCCAGTTTCGCTTTTTCCTTTGCTTCTTGTTTCTTCTGCATCATGTGTTTCTTTGCCATAAGCAACTTGTGATGAGGACAATAATTTTTTCCATCAATCACAAACTTTTTAACTATCGTAACCGAACAACCCGTTTCTATGATTTCTCCATTCAATTCAATAATATTCTTGTATTCACAAGTACCATTCACAAAACCATCCTTGTACAAATTATAATTATGAGTATTTTTCTTGTCTTCGCTGTAATAATTCACCCCATGTATTTTTGGCACTCCCATATCTTCTATATATGGGAGTAAAGTGTTCTGTATGTTTCTGCAATAAGGACACCGAATTTCTTTTGTTGCAAGAGACTTTCTCTCCATAATATTGTATTTCTTTTTGTGATTTAAAATGTCATTGAACAGGGGAACATAATTGAACTTGTGATTACAATTCAGCGTTATATGGTTCTCTTGTAATGGCTCATTTGTTATCAGACATTTTTTCACGTCTTCTTTATCCTCTTTAGAAGTAGTATCCATTGATTTATACAATTCTTCATAAAAATCAATGTCTCCCTCAATAATATATTTGAGCATGTTTTTATTCAGTTAATAGAATATTGTTTGAATTCTTTATATTTTTTATTACATAGATATATACTTTGTAATGAAAATAGAAATCTGGGGTCCTGCCGTTTGGAATTTATTTCATACATTAGCTGAAAAAATCAAGGAAGACTCCTACCACAAAATCGGCGGTGAACTATTCCAGTTTGTACGCCGTATTTGCGCAAACTTACCGTGCCCCGATTGTGCACAGCATGCAACGCAATTCATGAATCGCGTAAACTTCCGTCAAATCCGCACAAAAACGGACTTTAAAAACATGTTGTGGTTTTTTCACAATGCCGTCAACAAAAGAAAAAACAAACCCATCTATCCGCTCAGGGATTTAGACATTTATGCCGACTACAATTTGGTTTCGGTATTCAACCAATTCGTCACAAGTTTTCAAACCAAAGGAAACATGAAACTTTTAGCAGACTCTTTCCAACGAAAAATCATTACGAATGATTTAAGAAAATGGTTGATGGAGAACATTCACGCTTTTTACTAAGAATATTCTCTTCAAACGAGTATTGAATATGGCGCGGATTCAACTGCTCCCATTGCTGGCATTGATTGCGAAACTAAATTAATGACCGCTTTTGGTTCATTGCAAACTGTCGTTGAACATTTATTGTCACAACAGAAAATAGACACTCCATTCTCGGTTTGAATTTGGAAATATTCGCGAACCGAAATATAATAAAAAAGAACAATCACCGACAACATCGCAAAAAATGCAAGCAAAAGAGTCCTCATTGGTTTAGCCATACTATTATACTAACGCAATATTTTATTTTATTGGTTCGTTTGCCCAACCAATTCCCCATTCTTGTAAACAGAACACTTGAACTTTTGTTTAGAAGGCATTGAACACTTCTCCGCATTACTACTTGAGGTGTCCCCATTAGGAAATACTAAATATTTAGATGCCCCGGTGCTATACAACAAACCGGTCATTAATGTTCCGATTCCTCCACCTGATAACAAGTTGAACAAAATAGTCGTGTATTTATCTTGTGGACTATAGCATTCTTTGAAAGACCTGATACCAATATCTGTCATTAAATAAATGAGTAACGGTATAAATACAAAATAATTTACATTGTTCTCCAGAAACATTGGTAAACATACATACATGATTGTAAAACTCAATACAAATATGCTATACCCGATATTTCCAAAATAACTATACTGAACCATATCACAAATGTCATTCATGGATTTATACTTGGGTTTCTTTTCTTTGGAAGTTGATTCAATAAAGTAAATAATACCCTCTCTCAACAATGATACACCTATTAAAAACAACAAGTAAACAATGCCTCCCCAATTTTGGTAAAAAAAGGAAGAACTAAAGATACATGTCGCGATAATGATTGGCGAATAAAACACCAAGAATGTAATCAATGCAAATGGATTTGATAGATTCAATGGCATATTTGATTTTCCTCCTAAACTTGAATTGTCCATATACAATACACCAAGATTTTATTCATTCTTGGTATACTGTTTATTCATCGAAAACTTGTTCAAATACTTTAGATATGTGTTCAACTGGATAAAAAGAGATTCCATCATTCACCAGTGAATCCTTGTATTTCTCTCGATACTTCTCATAATCTTTTTCATTTTCTTTTGGAAACAAAAAGGTTTTTACTCCGGCTTTGATTCCTCCTAGGATTTTTAAATCTAGCCCTCCAATGGCAGTAATTCTCCCATCTAAAGAGATTTCTCCCGTCATTGCGATTTCATTCCTGATTTTCTTGTCATTCAAGAGACTATACACCACTGTCGTCAAACATGAACCACCTGAAGGTCCGTTCTTGTGAGTACTTCCATCTGGAAAATGAATATGGATTCCGTAGTTGCAGATGGCGCCGTCTTTTGACCCCGTATTCGAATACTTTTTGATGATTTCTTCTTGTTTCTCTCTCGGAGTCAAATTCCAGGCCATACTCAGGGCTACATTCGCACTTTCCGTCATTACATCACCCACCATTCCGGTCAGTTTCAAATGTAAAAACTCACTTGCCGGATAAAATTTGGCTTGAATTGGCAATGTTCCACCTAGACCCGCGTCATTTGCCCAGAGTCCATTAATAATACCCACCTCTGGATTCTCGTGAATTTTTTGTATTTTCACTTCTCTCTTGTCTTTGAAGTATTTTGTTTTGATATCTTCTTTCGTGATGTTTATCGGGAAAACGCTGATACTATTGGTTTTCAACAAGTCGAGGTTGATTTCTCCCACGATTTCAAACAAAATCTCTTTTAACTTGCGCACACCGGCCTCGCAGGTGTATTCCTCAATGATAAATGTCAATACACTTTCCTCAAAACAAATCATGCCTTCTAGACCCATCTTTTTATATACTTCCGGCAAGACATGCTCATTGCAAATAATCAACTTGTCTTTGAGAGAAAGATGACCAAATTTAATACGATGAATTCTGTCCAAGAGAATTTTATCAATTTGGTCCACATCATTATAAGAGAGAACAAAGAGGGCTTGCGATAAATCCAGGTCTACTCCAGAGAAATACTTGTCTTGAAAACAATCATTCTGGGTGGTGTCCAACAAATGCGTCAATATGCCTACAATCTCTTTACCATGTTCTGTCTTGGAAATTTTATCCAGTTCATCTATAAAAATAATTGGATTCATACATTTCTTGTCTATGAGTATTTGAACTATGCCTCCCCAAGTAGACCCCACATAAGTATAGTTGTGTCCATGTAAAGTAGAACCGTTCGAATCACCTCCCATCTGTATCATGGCAAATGGTCGACTGATACCTTCGTGGTCCTTCAAACAATCGGATAGACCGCGTTTGGCGAGAGAAGTCTTGCCTACACCGGGAGGTCCCTCAAACCCAAAACAATATCCTCCTTGTTCACCATTTATCCATTGACCAATGATTCGCTCAATTTGTTTTTTTGCGTTTTCATGACCATACACCGCCGCATCCAGGGTGTCTTTTACCGATTTTATATAAGAATTTATACTGGTCAAGTTGGTATCAATCGCCGTTAATCGTTTGGAAAATTCCTTTGGAAGAGAATGGTTGATAGTTTTGAATAATTCTTTTTTTGTATCAGCATCACAATTGCCCAAGTAATCCGATATTTGTAATTTCAATGCCTTTTTACTTTTTACAATCTTGAATTCTGGCTCTTTTTTCTTATTGCGTAATTTATTGATTTCCAACATTATTTTCAATAACTCTTCTTTGTCTTTTACACCCAGTTCAATAAACGACTTTGCATTAGAATCGCGAATACAATTCAAGTAATGAATCATCTCCATACTGGTATATTTTTCCTTTTTCTCCAACAATGGTGACAGATTCAACTTCAAAATATCTTTTGTATCCAGTTCATCAATCATCTCTTTAAACAGTTTTACTGACTGGCTCATTGTATACAAGATTGGCTCCTTTTTGTAAATACCAAACGGTATTTTCAATAATCCTTCCAAATATTGGCGCGCCTTTGACCCGGAATCTTCCGACTTTGATTTCACTTCCTTTAATTTGACCATTGCCTTCTCCTTTACCAAATCACTCGTCTTCATCAAACATATTTGCTGTTCTAATGGTATTTTGTTCATGTCAAAATTCGACAAATCCTGAGTATATTGAACCGTCTTTTTCATGGCGTCCTTGAAATTGTGTTTGATTGACAGTGGAAAACTATCAAACAACAATACCTGTTCTTTGCTATCAATGGACCCACCGGATTCATTCGATAACAAATCATACAACAAATAAGCGATATATTTGTTTTCATAATCGGTCGAATGCACGAGTAGTTGTATCAGAGTGCATCGTTTGCCGTATAAATCACTTGTTATGAAATCTTTGATTAATTGGGGGAGTGTTTTTTGTTTCGACATTTTCATACTACTCAACGAACCTACGAATTTGTTATAAATATCACCGCATTCACAAATACAGTAGTCTTTCAAGTCAAGCGCATTCACGAATTTTTCAAAACTCTCCGTTTTAAAGTCAGGTTCATTCGGAATCTTTTTCATTATATCTACATGTTTCTTTGAAATAAACTTGTAATTCATAAATTCAAGCACAATATCGTCCAATATACCATGAACTACCATATACTTATTTTGTTTCGTGTTTACAATATTGACCTTCATTCCATGAACTTTCGTGTGAAAATCCGCCACAATTGAGGTAATCTCTTGACATTCCATGTTTATTGGGAATTTCTCATAATCCTTCTTTTTTGATTGACTATCATTCACAATGATTTTATAACTGGTCGGATGAAAGTATTTTTTCAACAAATCATACTTGTCTTTTTCTTCCGCCGTTTCCAGCAAGGATGTTATTTGTGTCCCATAACAAATGGAAACCAAATCTTCAAAACAGTCGGTTCCGTATACTTTAATAATTCCCGATAATTCATTGTTTATGATTTGGAGTGTTTGAATCGCAGTATCCGTCTCTATCAACATGATATTATCACTCAAGTTTCGTAATTTTTCGCTTAACGATTTTAATGAAGCGACACAAGAAGAAACATCGCTGGTCGCTAAAATGTCCAACATTTTATTTTTTTGAGCATTCAACAATGTTTTTTGAATAACATCATTGAAAAAGACTATTTTTTTCTCTAGAATTGCGTAAACATCATTCCCCGAAATCTTCTTTTCTTCTGGTTTTTTACTATCAGCCATGCCTATATTACACAACTATAATATTTGTATGATTATTATAATACCTCAACAACTTAAACAGTTTTGTTGTTATTATAATAAGCTTAAAATGGGTATTCCTAGCTATTTTTCATACATTGTTAAAAATCATCGCGAAATTATTCGCCGATTTGTAAAAAAAGAAATGCCGGTCGATAATTTATACATGGACTGCAACTCAATCATTTATGATGCAGTGCGCGCTATTAATTTTACTGACGAATCCAGTAGTGATAAACATCGAATCATTATTCAACGAGTCATTGCTAAAATTGAGGAATATATGGAGATAATCATGCCGACCAACACGGTTATTGTGGCATTTGATGGTGTTGCCCCCGTGGCTAAACTGGAACAACAACGCGAGAGGCGATACAAGTCTTGGTATCAAACAGAGATATCCAAAACCATTTTCAAAAATGGGAAGACCGATGTTTGGAACACGACTGCCATCACTCCTGGAACTGTATTCATGACAGAGTTGAACCAGTCTGTCTCTAAATATTTTTCAAACGCCGGTAAATATGGATTGAAAGAAATGATTATATCCGGGAGCAATGAAGTCGGCGAAGGGGAGCACAAAATATTCCAACATATTCGCGACTGCGGGTTGGACCACCTGGACAAAACTACGGTGATATACGGTTTAGATGCAGATTTAATTATGCTTTCTATCAATCATTTACCGATTTGTTCAAAAATCTATTTGTTTCGAGAAACTCCCGAATTCATCAAAAGTATTGATTCTTCATTGGAACCAAATCAACATTACTTGATGGACATTCCTCGTTTGACCTCTGTCATTACGGAAGACATGAGCAACGGTGTTGGTGGTCAGAAAACCCGCGTCTACGACTATATATTCCTTTGTTTCTTTCTCGGGAATGATTTCATGCCTCATTTTCCAGCAGTGAATATTCGAACGGGCGGAATAGACAAGTTGATAAATGCATACAAAGCGACGATTGGTTCAACTAAGGAAGAATATTTGACCGACGGCAAAACGATTTACTGGAAGAATCTGCGAAAAGTCATTTCTTTTTTGCAACAACGCGAAGAGGAATATTTCAAGGAGGAAATGAAGTTGAGAGACCGGCGAGAAAAAAACGCTGTTTTTTCATTGGAAACCCCTGAAGAAAAGTATGCCAAGTTCGAAGCAATACCGACCTATGAGCGCGACTTGGAGAAATATATTAATCCATACAAAGATGGTTGGAGAGAGCGCTATTACAAGTCGCTTTTTCAAATAGATATTGATGATGAAAGGTGCAAACAAATATGTATAAATTACATGCAAGGATTGGAATGGACCCTCAAGTATTACACGAGTGGTTGTCCTGACTGGAGATGGTGCTACCAACATCATTATCCACCTTTATTGACCGATTTGATGAAATATTTGCCTTATTTTGAAACCACCTTTATCACTGAAAACAAACATGTCGCGGTTTCTCCTCTTGTGCAACTCTGCTATGTTTTACCACGGCATAGTCTGCATTTTTTGCCAGAAAAGCTCTATCGAAAACTGACCAAAGAATATTCCGAGTGGTATAGTATAGATTGCGAGTTTGTTTGGGCCTATTCCAAATATTTCTGGGAGTCTCATGTGGATTTACCCGAGATTGATATTGCCGAATTGGAAGAAATTGTAGGCAAAGTGTAGAATCATTTTTCAAAGGATATTTTGGTTTTGGACATTTTTCTTCAAAAAATGAAAAACCCGAGTTTTTTTAAAGGGAGGGGTACACAATTTTCATTTTTCTTATGCTGTGGAGAACCACAAATACTTATTTTCCTCACTCGGTTTCCAATGTATCAACGCAAATAAAATATTTCTGGTGATTCTAGTAAATCGGGGAAGGCAAGAAAAAGGTGATTTTCAAGTTTGAAATTGGGAACTGAAATTTGGACATTTTTTATGTCCAAATTTTGAAAAACCCAGAATAAGACCCAAAAAAACCTTCAAAAGTACGCCTGTGACTGGAATGCTCACAACTCCAAAAAAATAATTTTCATTTTCACTGCATAATTTTCAAAGTTTTTTTGCTGAAAAAAAAAGGATAAACTCATTAGAAAAAGTCCCCGAAAAATTAGAAAAACACCCCAAAAATTAGAAAAAACACCCCAAAAACTCTTAAAAACCACCAAAAATTAGAAAAAGGACCAAAAATCTTCTAATATAAGATAATTATGAAAGTATTTAGAAATTTTTATATATTGAAATTATATAAACTTCAACTAACAGATGCCAAGAAAAGAAATAGACTATTCAAATACTGTTATTTACAAAATTTATTGTAAAGATGAAGTTTGTAAAGAAGTATATGTTGGACATACTACTAATTTTGTTCAAAGAAAACATACGCATAAACAGTCATGTATAGATAGTAAATCTGGAAACTATAACTTGAAATTATACAAAACAATTCGAGAACATGGTGGTTGGGAAAATTGGAACATGGAAGTTGTTGTTTATTTGAACTGTTCTAACAGCTATGAAGCAAAAAAAAAAGAAATGGAATACTATGGTTTATTACATTCGACATTGAATTCTATTCAGCCATTGCCGAAAGTGATTCCAAGTGTGCCTGTTGAAAATAAAATAATAAAACAACTTGGTGATAAAGATATTTTTACCGAATCTACCGATATAAAAGTTGCGTGTGAAAATACACAAGTTCCTAATTTTGTATGTAAACCATGCAATTTTGTTTGCAACAAAATATGTCACTGGAAAAGGCATATTGATACAAAAAAACATACGAGTTTAAGTGAAAAACATAATGTTTTTACTGATAGTTCCACATCAAATTTGGGGAATAATATAAAATATAAGTGTTCAAAGTGCAACAAAAATTACAAATCTTCACCTGGATTGTGGTATCATAAGAAAAAGTGTAACCCTGAAATTCAAAATCATACAACCATAGAAATACCCAAAAATAAAAATGTGGAAGAACCGTCGTTGGCCGAAATGTTTGTGGAACTTATGAAACAAAACAAAGAACTTCAAAATCAACTATTCGAAATGGTCAAAGAAAAATCAGTCGTTACAAACAATACAAACAATACAATCAACAATAATACAATGAACAACAAATTCAATCTACAAATATTCTTGAACGAAACTTGCAAAGATGCTATGAATATCCAAGAATTCATTGATTTTTGTAAAGTTCAACATTCCGATTTTGAGAATTTTGGAAAGTATGGTTATGTGGAGTCAATGACCAGAATCATTATGCGGAATCTTATGGAGTTAGAAGTTCATCGCAGACCGATTCATTGCACAGACGTGAAACGCGAAGTTCTTTATGTCAAAGACAATAATGTCTGGGTAAATGACTTTTCGAGGGAAAAGCTCATTCGAGCCATCAAGTATATCGCTGCCAAGAACGTGAAACAAATCCCTGGTTGGATGGACCATAATCCAGATTCGAAAAATACGCAAACCAAGTTGCATGATAAATACATGCGAATGGTGTGTCATTCCATGGGAGGGCGCGATGAAGCCGAGGACCAGGAATACTACAAGAAAATAATTCACAATGTTGCAAAGGAAGTCGTGATTGATAAAATGAAATAACTTTGTTGTTCGAAATAATATATAAGGGATTTTCCTACTTAAAGAAAATTTACACGTTTCTGTAAAAAGTAAAGAAAAGGTGAATTTCAAGTTTGAAATCGGGAAATGAAATTTGGACATTTTTTATGTCCGAATTTCAGAAAACCCAGAATAAGACCCGAAAAAACCTTCAAAAGTACGCCTGTGACTGGAATGCTCACGACACCAAAAAAATAATTTTCATTTTCACTGCATAAAATTTTCATTTTTTAACCTGAAAAAAAAAGGATAAACCCATTAGAAAAAGTCCCCGAAAAATTAGAAAAACACCCCAAAAATTAGAAAAAACACCCCAAAAACTCTTAAAAACCACCAAAAATTAGAAAAAGGACCAAAAATCTTCTAATATAAGATATTTATTAAATAATTTATAGATAATTGTTTGGAAATGATTCGACAAATACGCAAACCAGGTTGCATGGGATGACGATATGAAGCTGAAGACCAGGAATATTACAAGAAAATTATTATACCTTGTTGCGCAAAAATAATATATAACGGATTTTCATACTTAAAGAGATTTACACGTTTATGTAAAAAGTAAAGAAAAGGTGAATTTCAAGTTTGAAATCGGAAAATGAATTCGGAAAAACCCAGAATAATACCCGAAAAACCTTCAAAATTAAGCGTGTGACTGGAATGCTCTCAACACCAAAAAATTTTTCATTATCGTTGCATAAAATCCATTACCTTTTTAAGTATAAGAAAAACAGGGCAAAATAGGCGTTGTTTATAAGATGGTAAAAATTGCCCTATAAGATTTTCTATAAGATTATTACACACATCGAATCTGTTTTTTAAAGTTATACATCGAAATATCCGCTGCAAAACACGATTTAGAAGCGATTGAACATGCAAACAAAACAATAAAACAACTAACACATAATAATACAAAAAAAACCTATTCACTTGTGATTTTTGTCACTTTAAATGCTCACATAAAAGAGATTATGACCGTCATATTATGACAATCAAACACTAATTTCGGTCAAATGACAACAAAAACAACAAAAATGACAACAAAAACAACAAAAATGACAACAAAATAACAACAAAAAAAGCCCACCCCATATAAGATTTCTTTAGAATGTTGAAAGTGTCTCAAAACCTTCAATGACCGAACTGGATTATGGAGACACACCAAAAAATATCATGCAACTCAGGAGGAATATTATTTGAAAGATGAAATGGGCGAAGAATAATTTTATGAAAAATCTTATAACATCTGGGTTCAAAAAGGTATTAAAACGCGCATAATATTATAATAATATTGGTATTAGATTCTTATATAAAGATATTATATAAATCAAAACAATGCCAAAAACAGAAATAGACTACTCAAATACTATTATTTATAAAATAACATGTAAAGAAGAATCATGTAAAGAAGTATATGTTGGTCACACTACTAATTTTGTTCAAAGAAAGCATGCTCACAAACAATCATGTATAAATAAAAATTCTACTAATCACAACTTGAAATTATATAAGATAATTCGAGAAAATGGTGGTTGGGACAACTGGAACATGGAAATTGTCCATTTTTTCAAATGCGAAAATAGTTATGATGCAAGAAAAAAAGAGCAAGAATTCTTTGAATCATTACACGCAACATTAAATTCGATTCAACCATTACCTATTCAACCTAAAAAAACAAAACTTGAACATAAAATAATTAAAGTTTCTAATAAAAAAAACTATGTCGTCTTGAATAATTCTGAAACAGAACTTTCAAAATGTTTAGAATTTACACAGGAAAACAAGAAACCATTTATGTGTGAAAAATGTATTTTTACATGCTCAAAACAAAGCGACTGGAACAGACACATTTCAACACAGAAACATCATAAGTTGTCTGGAATAAGCCAATTTGTAAAGTTCACACCAGAAGTGGATAAGGGAAAATTTACATGTGAAAAATGCAACAATATTTATAAATGTAAGAGTGGTTTATGGTATCACAAAAAAAGGTGCAAACTTAAAATTGAAGATAAAAAAATTGATGAACAATCATTTACAACAATGTTTCTAGAAATGATGAAACAAAATGAAGATTTCAAAAAAATAATGATAGACCAAACTACAAAAATGATGGAAATTGCACAAAATATACAACAACTACCTACACAAATTATGGAAACTACCCATCAAACCACACAACAAGAAATAGCACAATGAATAAATGGTTTAATATACAAATATTCTTGAATTAAACTTTGAAAAGATACCTAAAATTACATATTCCCGAAAAACCAATTTAAAGAAACACCACGATTTTCAAGTATATTGATGTCTGGATTGAACAAACAAATTGTCAGTAGTTTCGCAAATCGCGAAGAGTTGTTGAAACTGTTGAAAGTCAACCCTGGTCTGGTCGTCATCAAACTAGGCGCTACATGGTGTGGTCCTTGCAAAACCATTAAACATGTGGTCGACGCTTTTTTCGCATCCAGTCCAGCGAATGTGATTTGTGCGGACATTGATGTCGATGAATCCTTTGATTTGTACGCCTACCTGAAAAGTAAACGAGTCACCAATGGAATTCCGGCGCTACTCATGTATAAGAAAGGCAATGTCTCTTTTATGCCCGATTTGATACATACAGGGTCCGACCCTGCAGGGCTAGACAACTTTTTCAAACAATGCGGAAATCATTTAGCCGCAGTTGAGAGAGCTTATGGAATGCAAAAATTATAATTTGTTTTTGAATTTTTTATCTAAACAAATTATAACACACAATGTCTACCATATCAAGTTCAGTATCTTTCGGTGCACAAACCGTTTCTACAACAATTACAGACACCGATGGAAATACATATACTTTTCCAATTACTGTGACTGTTGATAATGGTGTTACAATATCTTTCACTGGAGACATTACGATAAATACACAAGCTACAAATTATTTCTACATCAACTACAACGACGACACTTCTACTGGAGGTCTTACCGTTGAAGGAAACAACCATACCATCACGATTGATGGCATTACAAATTATACTGGATTAATAAATTTTAATTCTAATAATTATTCGGACAATGGCCAGCATGTCATTCAAAATTTAGGCATTCTATCTACAAACAACTCTACATTAAAGCAAGACAACGGGTGGATTTGTACTGCTCAAAACATACCTAATGTGAGCGTAAACAAATGTTATTCTACTGGTTCTATTGAAAACAATCAGAGTGGAGGAATTTTTGGACAATATATGTCGCCTACATCAAGCATTACAAATTGTTATTCTACTGGAAATATTACCGGTTATAGTTCAGGAGGTATTGTTGGGTTTAGTGGTTCAGGAACCGTTTCCAATTGTTATTCTACCGGTAGCATTTATTCTACCAGTAGCAATCCAAACAATAGTGGAGGTATTTTTGGCGCAGCTCCACTTGGTGCTGCGGTGAATTGTTACACTACAGGGACAATTAGTGGTCCAAACGCGGGAGGAATCTTTGGGTCTTCCTCTTTTATCATTCAGAACACCGCCACAAATTGTTATTGCATTGGTGGAACAAACCTAGGCACTGCGGCAACTACCACAAATTGTTATGCCGCTTTAGAAACATGGTCCGACACACATGCCAAGACATATCTGACAAATGTCTCCAATTCATCAAGTTCTTCCGTTTGGACTGATATTGATTTAACCAATACAAGCACTCCTTATCTCTTGACTGCTTTCAACTCGGCCATATATAGTCCAAACAGTGCTACCACAAAACTCAGCATTTATACGAGTGATGCCGGTTCATTCAGCACAAGTTACAAAATTATTAGTCTAAACTACGCAATCAATGACGGAACAGTTAGCATTGACTCTGCTGGTAGTTTAACCTTCAACGAATCCTCCTCTGGAACTTATGTTGCAAAGGTTCTCTCATACGATACCGACTCGGCGTCAAACTACATCAGTTACAACATCAGTGACTTCACTTTGACGGCTACTTTCAGCGGCAATGTTCCATGCTTTCTTCAAGGAACAAAAATCAGAGTCTCTCAAGAGGAAGAACGAATGGTGGAAGAATTGAAAGACGGAGATACCATCATGACACACGATGGTCGTATGGTTGCCATCAGTAAAATAAATAAATTCACCATCAAATCGGGAGAAAACACGAATCCATTCATTGTTCCAAAAGGATACCGCGGAAAAAACAATCGAGAATGTAGTGAAGATTTGTTCTTGTCGCCTGAACACGGTATTCTCTACGATGACAAAGAGATTTTTCAAGTAAAACAAATGGGATTCCAACAGAAAACAGTAGAAGCCGATGAAGAAATCGTTTATTACCACATCACACTTCCTAATTTCTTTACTGACCATTTGGTGGCAAATGGCGTCGTATGTGAAGCCTATGGAGGAAACCTTCTTTTACAATCCAACAGCCGACATGTCTTGGGATTTCATGTTCAGTTGATAGAAAAACTCTACAATCCAAAAACTGGGGCCAGGCGTATTCTAACTACCAAAGAGTATAATGCACTCGTAGACACCATAGTTACACAGAAAAACCAAATCAAGAAATACGGAATGGTTATGAGGAAGTGATGAAAACGCAAAATACAAAATGAAAAATTTTATATTTTGATTGAATATTATAACTAACTCTTATTCTTTAACTTATACCATAAAAGCTAGTTTTGAGATTAAGTACAATTACTACCACCCCACTTGCGCTGTGCATACATACCACTACCACTAGGTGAACAAGTTAAATCTTGAGCGTTTCCAGCCTCATCAAATATCCTGCATGTTGTTTCATCTTTTTTACAAGGACCACACAATATGCATTTACTTCCAATAAACCCTTCTTTTTCACTAAACATTACATACAACAAGAACAAAACGATTACCCCAAAGACAAGCCAACTTACTTTTTTCATTTAATATATTACATGAAAAAATATTTTGTGTTAATTATTTACAACACTCATAATTTACATTACAAACTAGTTTTTAATGTCTGATATCCACCCTGTTTGGTGGGCTCTATTTCAAACTGGTCACACACCACTACCTTTTCAATTCTCTCAATTCTTTCCTTGTACATTGATTCGATGTGATGTGTATACGAACCACTGAAATTCTGGAAATTGTTGGGCCAAAAGACGGTTCGGAAAGAGTCCTTGTGGCAACCGACAATTTCACAATTATCCGCGTTGTTTTGTCTCAACGCTTGGAATTCATCGGGAATACTATCCAAAAATGTTTGGAATTGCGGAACAAAGTATCGGGCGGTTATCTTTATAATGTAGTCGCTTTTTTTCGCCAGCCGTGACATATCATTCACATAACAGACACAAAACATTTCACTTGTTCCTTTACTGGTGTACAAGTAGTCATCTTTCAAAGACAAACAGCGACAGTCGTATTCATCAAATACTTTTTGTTCCAGTTCGTCTTCCTTGAAAAGAATCATTTCGAAACGGTCTCTGTATTTTTCAAGGTATTCGTTAAGCTCTTCAAATTGGTATCCTGAATTTTCCACAACTACAATATTCAAAGTTGTCTTTTCCAACCAGTTTTTAATACTTTTCAAATATAATTCTTTCCTAGAGTCTGGGTCTACATGATTAATGTAGTGTTTTGAACTATTGACAAAAACCGTTGAAGACAAAATAATACAAGTTCTTTGTGAAATACTCATTATTATACTCTAAAGAACAAATTATTTTTGTGAAAAAAACGGATTTTGTAGAAATGTAATATTTTCTGTAAGTTTGAGTGATTGTCTAAGAAAATATAACAGTTGAAACCCTACTTGAATACACCACCTAAGTTAGAGTGGATAATCTTCATTACTTTTTGTTGTCACATTCCTTGGTTCAAAATGTCTTCCTAATAATCCGCATTCTTTGTCACTGACTCTTGAAGATAATGCAAACTTGTAACTCAATTCGTTTGAGCTATAATTGATTGTGAAAAATTTTTTACATTTACCAAAGTAGTCGCCAATGTGTATATTTTCATTCATAACCGGTTTCACAAAATGTTTGCAATGTCTGCAGTTGGGAGTATTTCCTTTTAGTGGTTCAATAAACAAAACAACAAATAATATTTGTAAAAGGACATTCATACTTGAGTATTTTATGTTGTAGTTTCTATTTCGTTTTTTGTAAAATTATACTGCTTGAAACAGATGTTCTTTGTAGTTTTCTTTAAGTAAGTTTGGGTGGTTGTGTTTTTAGACCTTTAAGGGTTTAAAGATGGATAACTGTATTTACTATAATGATGAATGTTTTACTAGCAATAGCGATACTATTTCCATTTACAAGAGTGTCGTCACTGACAACTGAAAATATGGTCGGATACAAACCATACATGCAGAAACTGCCTTATAGTAGCCTAATCAAAAAAATAGATGAACACCAAGTCTCTAAAATCTATTTCAATCCGTCTTCAACCGAAGTGATTGCAGAAATTCCAGAGAAATCCGGTTCTGTATACAGCGATTATTCCTTAACCGCAATCTCGCCGAGTCTGGTAAATTCATTGACTGAAGAATCTGTAAAGAACAATGTAGAACCGGTATTTATTCAAGTTCCACCGCCAAATATCTTTCAACAAACCAGCGGGCAAATCGTGGGTTTTTTCGACACCTATTTCATTCCATTTTTGGTTTTATCTTTTGTTTTGAATATCGTGCGTTCTCTCTTCATCACTCCGGGACAAGGTTCGATGCCGCCAAATCCATTTGGTTCCATGAACAATCAAAACATGCTCAACAAGGACAAATTTGTTCTTGAAAAGGCGAATATTTCGCTCTCCAGTTTTGCGGGAAGTCCAGAAATTTTTGAAGAGTGCACAGAAGTCGTTTCTTATTTGAAAAACGCAACGATTTATAAAAATGCTGGTGCAGAAATACCCCGAGGTATTTTACTAGAAGGTCCACCAGGAACTGGGAAAACCCTATTGGCCAAGGCGGTCGCAAGTGAAGCCGATGCAAACTTTATATCGATTGCCGCAAGTGAGTTTGTCGAGATTTTTGTGGGAATGGGTGCGTCCAAAATTCGTAATTTGTTCAAGACGGCGAGGGACAATAAACCTTGTATTGTTTTTATTGACGAGATTGATGCAGTTGGAAGACAAAGAGGCGCGGGTATCAACATGGCCAACGATGAAAGGGAGCAAACCTTGAATCAGTTGCTCGCCGAAATGGACGGTTTTGGAAACAATGACGGTATTCTTATTATGGCCGCAACCAATCGAAAAGATGTATTAGACGCCGCTTTGTTACGACCCGGTCGGTTTGACCGTCTGATAACAGTATCACTTCCTGACCGCGTTTCGAGGAAGGCTATTTTGGGAGTTCATTCAAAAAACAAGATTCTAGATTCAAACATTAATCTAGATTTAGTGGCGGAAGCAACTACCGGGTTTTCCGGGGCGCAATTGAAAAATTTGTTGAATGAGGCGGCCATATATGCTGCAAGAAACGGAAATACAATGATAACTGAACAAAACATATTTGACGCGCTCGATAAACTAATCGTGGGTATTGTGAAAAAGGTAGATACGAGAGATGAAGATTCGATTCGTCGTGTGGCCATTCATGAAACCGGACACGCACTTTTAGCTGCTACCTATAGTGAATACTTTGATTTGAAAAAGGTATCCATACAGAGTACTTATAACGGAGCCGGCGGGTTTACTGTTTTCAGTGAATATCAAAACATAACCGAGAGTGGATTGTATACAAAGGATTTATTATACAAGAGGTTAATCGTTTCACTTGGCGGGAAAGCCGCTGAAAGTATCATGTATGGTGATAATTTTGTCTCGGTCGGCGCGGTTCAAGACTTGAAACAAGCAAACTCTTTGGCTCAACGAATGGTTGGTAATTTTGGAATGGGTAATGAGCTAGAAGTTTTTTACAATGAAAATGTAGACAACGAGAGAAATCCCTTTGTAGGGCGTTCTTTTGGAGGTGGAGACAAGTATTCTGACAAAACCAAGGAGAAGTTCGATGAGGAGTCGTTGAATTTGATTGTGAATGCTTATTTTGAAGCAAAAAATATTTTGAATGAGAAAATGGACCAGATGAATAAAGTGATTGACCATTTGTTAGTAAATACAGTGATTCAAGGTAAAGATGTGGTGGACATCTTGGCATTGTAGATGAGTGATTTCAAAACTATAGTTCATATACATAACGAGTAAAGTATCCGTTATGTATATTACTTTTTATGGGGTGCACGACGCGAAGTCTTTCCCCTTTTACTCTTGTGTTTTCTTCTCGTTTTTCTGTGTTTTTTCTTTCCACCAACTTCTGGGTATTTTCTTTTGACACCAATAGTAGTGGCGGGTGGAATAGTTTCTGGTTGTATTTCCTCGGGGTGTCCAGTTGGGACTCGGATAGAAGATGTTCCGCGAATGTTAGAAGCAAACCCCAAAAATTTTTGGCGAATAGAAGCGTCCAATAAGTTATCACCATTCACGAGTTGAGGATATAGCTGCATAAAAACATTGTATCTATCCATTCCAAATTGTTTCATGTCTGTTGGTTTCAATAGATTTTCAGACAATGTTTCGATAAGAACCATTTGATAATAATAAAACAAAATAGCCAAGATGCCTCCAGAAATAGTAACTTTAGACTCAGACAATAAATGCCCGTTATCAAGCCTTTTATTTCGAATATACTCTAACATAATTGAAACCAAATAATCAAATACCGCTGGAGAACAACAGTCCTGAACAAAAAATCGTTTTCTGGTTTGCTGACTGAATCCTGTTATTTTTTTTTTAATAAGTAGTTTGATAAGTTCATTTATCGGAACAACATACTTTCGAACAATATTTTCTAAATCTGGTTGTTGTTCCATATACTATAGAAATATTTTATTCGTATTGGTCCCAGTTTTCTTCTTCTGCGCCGAAATAATCTCCATCGTAATAATCTTCAGTCAACCCGCTCATATCGTATTCTTCACGGTCAATTTCTTCTGCGCGACGCATCTCTTCCATTTCGTCTTCGATATACTGGTCAATGTTTTCATTGACCGCATCCGCGTTTTTCCGTCGCACCATATTTTCAATTTGCGCCATTTTGTCCATTTCATCGCGCTCTTCGTCATAATTCGAGGCAACATAGCTTGTCAATCCTTTTTGAAGACCTTTGGACCAAGCTCCTAATTTGTTTATTTTCATCGTAGTATCGACTTTTCTCGCTTCGTCTGTAATACCTTTCAACCGGTCGGTAAAAGTGTCCTTCTCTCGCTCTTTGGATTTGAATACAGCGTCCATAACATTTTCATAGGAAACATTGACGATTTCTTTGTGGTCGCTCATAATGTCCAAGTAGGCAACGAATAATTTCGCCAATCGCATTCGTAGATTCTTGCGATTTCCTAAAAGTTGTTGTGGTTCTTGTCTCAGGGCGTCAATCTCCAGCGCTTCATTTTCGGTGGTAACTACATTCTCCTCATCTTCTAAATAAGTGCCTTCTCGAGTCGGTCGAATAACCATGGCCTCGTCTTCTCCCAATCGAATATATGTCATGAAGCATTGCAAAAAGTAATACTCAAACAAGAGTTTCGTGGTTTTCTCGTCAAATACTGTGTGTTTTTCTCCAATCGCGGTAAAATAAGGCGTCGCATTGGCAATCATTAACAACTTGGCGGTCATTAACGGAACCGCATTCAACACCTTTGAGAGAACACCATCATCGTAGAATTCCTGTAGTTTGAAATAGTATTCATGAATTAGTTTGTTTATATCTACCTTGTGGTATTCCGACAGTTTCCAGTAATTCGGTAGTTTAATCGATGAATAGTCCACATGATTTGTAATGATGCTGGGGAAAATATTCGTAAAATTGGAAATGTAATCTCGTACAAATTGAATATTCTTGTATCCGGCATTATCGCTAATTCCTTCGAACTCGGCACTTTTCTCCCAAGACATCAATTTATAAAGGGTGTTTTGTATTTTTTTAAAGTTGCGCCCGGTTAATTGACTATTCGCTTTAATAAAATCCAAAAGTTCAGTTTTCATACTCAGAGTTTTCTTGGCCAAATAGTTTTTGAATGAACGCATATCTTCAGTGTCTTCCATGACAGTTTGCTCGTAGGTGTCCATTATTTTCATCAAATGGCTCACGAATTCAGTAGGAAAAAGAGCACCTCTTTCTTTGTCAAGAGAAATGGCCTCAATAACGGAACTCAAGAGGGGAGCCAACGACGCAGATGGTGACAAGACCGCGGGATTCAACGGAATAATGTTGCTTCGATTCACGATTTGTAAGAGGCGCAACAGTTTTTGTTGGTCATATACTCGACCATCTTGCTTCAATTTGCGAATCATTTCATGAATAGAATCACTGAAATACGAAATCGCAACATCGGTCGGTTTGTCGACACAGATTGGCAATAAATCGGATGGAATTGGAATGGAAGAGTTGAATTTACAATACACAATGAATGCGCGATAAATTGTCTCTTCTGAAAAGTCTTTTGGCAGTGCCGGATATTTCACCTTTGAGTCTTCACGGCAAAACAAATAAGGAGCGCGAGAGAGAGCCATTATATCGGCAAATAGATTTGTTAAATCAATCACTCTTTCATTGTTGGTTGTGATTCCACTATCTTCTTTCTCGAAATAATGAATGGTAGAGAACTGACCCTTTTCATTGCAGCAGGCATTCTCCAAGAAGGGTTCATTGCTTGAACTACCCAATAAAAACTTCTTCTTTTCGACGATTTTCTGAATAAAATATTGCAACTCTAAAGAAAGCATGATTATTTTGGACTGAACGACCAGCACTTTCTCTCGTTGATGGGTAGAGGCACTCTTGAAATCAGATAGCAAGTTCTTTTTGAACTCGGTAGAAATATTGCTCACCTGTTTCATTTTGAAATTCTGTAGTGGAGGTAAAAACTGAAGCCATTTGCCGACATTATGTTCTTCTGGAATTTTGTCGAACGGATTGGTCAACAAATACAATGATTTTTCTTCGAATCGATTCTGGACTTCTGGAGTAGACAAATAGTAGGTCTCAATAAAGAGTTTCAACTTTGTTGCAGTATCCGTTTCTTTGCTTGGAACAATATTCCAAGGCTCGGTCTTGGCCCGAAGTTTGGTGGCAACGCACGCCAAATAATTCAATCCACTCAGGTCGCTTGTTCCATCAAATGGAAATCCGTCAAAAGAACGGACACAACCCGGGAAGGTTTTTCTGGTTTTGATGGATGGAATCATGGTTTGAATGGCCACTAGAAATGCGCCCAAGGTTAAAAACATGATGGTTTGGTTGTATATGACCTTGTAGGCAGGGAGAGTTTTGCCTTTCTTGGCCATTTCTTCTACCTTGACACGATAATCCTTTTCAGGGACCAACGCCGAACTCAAGGCATTCGAAGCGATTTGAATAATGAATTCGCGCGCTGGGTCCATTTGTATTCCCATGAATCCAGAGAGAGCACTGATAATATTCGACATGATTCTCGTCTCGGGTGTTTGTGGCTTCTCTTGTTTTTTGATTTCACCGTGACCACTTAGAATGGCGTCTCCTGCGTCGGCCTCCATCATTTCTCTCGACTTCTTCTTGAATCCTTCTTCGTATCCTTCATCAATATCAAAATCACGCTTTTTAATGACATATCCACTGTACTTGTCTACGAGGGCATCTTGGTCATCACTCAAAACGCCTTGTAATTTGATGATTTCCTCCATTTTTAGATAATAGTTTTCAGGGTTGTCTTCTTCGTAGACGCTCGCTAAATCATACAAAAAAACCGGAATCAATTTGGCGTTGGTTTTGATACAGTATCTCCAGTGAGCATCTTCTTCCGTCGTATAAGAATTGAGGTTGGCTTCTCTAGTAAACTCCAGACAAAAACGCATAATGTCAAACTGTTTCTTGACAAAGTCGGGTTGACCCAAAATCAAATCGCGCAACTTGAAAAAAGGGGAGACGAGAATATCTTCACCCTTTTCTGCGTCAGACTGCAACCCTAACTGATATTTTTGTTTGTTGTATTTGAAACGGTTGAAGGTTTCTATCGCAACAAGTTTTTCAATATTTGTTTTGTAGTATTCCATGAGACTTTTCATTTTGGACTCGGCTTCTTCTCTCGTTTGCTCATATTTTTTGTCAAACTCAGTGATAATGTCTTTCATTGCGTCTTTCAAGACAAACTTTTTATTCAAGTCATATGTTTCACACAAGTTGTTATATTTGTCTTCTACTTGGATGCAGTCTGTTTGGAAGTCACAGAGTAACCCGGCCGAATTCGCAAACATATTTTCAGTAGCGTCCTTGTCGAGGACCCATGATTGCCCGGTTCTCTTGTAATAACTCAACTTGCCATTGGTTCCGTCAGCACCGACAACTCCGATATTATACAGTATGGCATAGTCGCCTTCTTCCACCTTTTTAACACCTTGAATCAATGTGTCACTCAGTTTTTCCGCTCGGTCAAGGGTGATGTTGAGAGAAGTTTGTAGTTTTTTAGTCAAGAATTCATAAAATTCTTTTGGAGACATTCGGGCTTGTTCCTTTTCGTATTTCTCGATAATACTATAGAGGGTATCATCGTATTTTTTGTCGTAGTAAATGGTCTTGTTGTTGTCCGCTTCCAATTCTTCAGGTGAATTGTATTGTTTGGCAATAGTGTAGGCGATACACTTGTTTTCTCCCGCTTTTTCCTCCTGAACAATCTCCTTTTCTAGTTTTTCTTTTTGTGCATCCAAAATATCATTCAATTTGTCTGGCAACATCAAATTCAAGTTCTCGAGAGAAATCGCGGTATTGAAGAGGTCTCCAAAATCGGTAATGGTCATTTTAGTAAGCAATTCGGAGTTTGTGTAAAGTGTACCCGAGTCGGTAGTGAAATCAGTTTTGTCTTCTTTGGCCGTTTTATCACCATAGTCTTCCAAAATGTTTCGGTCATCAGGAGAAGACTTTAATAAGTTTTTGATTATATTAGAGTTGCGTGGTTTTGAATAACCTTGCATTTGTTTGAAACTAGAAAACAGCTTGCTTCTCTCAATATATTTTTTGTTGTAGGCAGATATCTTTTCTTGTAAAAATTTGTTGATATCCTCATACTGTTTGTATGTCAAGTCATCGCGATACACCAAAAAAGGTTCCAGGTATTCAACCACATCAACGAGAGAAAGTTTGTCCGTAATGTATTTTTGAATCAACTTGAACAAAACGCGCGTTTTTGGAACAATTACATTTAAGAATTTTTTGAACAAATCAGTTGAACCTGGTTGAACAAATGGTGTTTCTTCTCCAATTTCTTCGTCAGCTTCTTCATTGGAAATCATTTCACCATTTTTATAAGTTCCAGCAAGAACATAATTTGAAATGACGCTGGCGAAATTGTCTTCATCTACTTCCAAGTCTTTTGTCAAGTTGTCCACTTTGACATTATTGACACTTGTATTTTGTTTCAACAATTGCCAATAATTCAAAAAAGTCATGTTCAAGTTTGCCTTGTCTAAAATATTGGTTGCAGGGAGATTAATATGTGAAAATTTAATGGCGGGTTCAGGCAATGTCATAATAGATTTGACAGCAACCGTGTCTGGTTGAGTAAGTTTTACCACCTGACTTATCATTTTACTACCGGTCATTTGTATCGTATTCAACCGATTCAAGCCCAGATTGTATTTTTGTATGACGAATTTTCTGGTTTTGATGAAATCTTTTTCCACAATGGAAGATGACAAGTCTCCCAAATTATCAATAATCATGTTCAAATCATTTGCAACTTCTTTTTCTGTCAACAACTGAATTCTGGAGTCGGGGTTGATTTCCTGAAAAGGAGTCAAATAAGGATTCAAGTCGGCGTACAAAGTCACATATTTATTTTGTTCTTGAGGAGAATCATTGGATTTGTAGTTTTCAACCAGGTTTGACATTTCTCTCACATCTTGGAGTATGTCCAGGTCTACAACATCGATGACTTCGCCTTCTGCATTGGAAGAAGTCGCATTGTATACCTTTTTAATATTTTTGGCGACGGGGATAAGCCAATACAGCAAGGTTTTCAATTTATATACATCATTTGCCAGTGGTTTCCAATTGGCGTCTTTGGTAAAGGCTTTTTCAATATTTCCGTTTTCATCAAAAATGGAGAATTGTTCTCTTAATTGTTGAAATCGTTCAATCATGGTGTGAATATTTTTAAGAACCGATGCGGTTCGTTGATTGTTTGGAACCTTGGACAACAACTCTTCTAAAAGGTCGTTGGTCTGTGTTTCAATGTTGTATCGTTGTTGAGAGACATCGACGCCCTCAAATTGTTTGATACTTCCAACAGATTCGCCGAATTGAATTTCATCTGCGCGAACAATGAATTCCTTGATGGCGTTTTTAACATCCGGTAATGGAATATCATAATCCTCGGGATATTCGTCTGGTTGTTGTTCTTCTTCTCCTTCTTCTTTATCTTCTCCCTCTTTATTTGGTTTTTCTTCTCCCTCTTCAGCCTTCTCTCCTTCTACAACCTTATCCATCTTTTCCTTTTCGGTATCTAGAGCAATGGATTCTGGTTTTTCACGGATTTCAATTGTTTCAATGGGCAAGTCTTCGGGAATTCCCTTGTATGCGAAGTTGATGTAAATGACGTCCTTTTCTGGATAAGTAGTGATTTCAATCATATCTTCCTCTAAATTAGTTATCTGTCCAGTAATGACTAAAGGTGTGTCTCCTCCAAAATACACATTGACCCATGTTCGTGGAAGTAGTCCATTTTGTCTGGCATATCCCAGTAGTTCATTTCTATGTTTGAGTGCAATCGTTTCAATGGTTTTGTTTGCTAATGTTCCGTCTTCATTGATTTTGATAGAAACTCGGTTGAATTCCTTGACATCAATGAGTTTTAAAACAGTGGAATCAATGTAATCAATCAAAAAGGAATGTTTATTTAGAACATCATTTGTAGAGTCTTCAATCTGGATGATATCTCCCAATTGAAGCTGAATGGTGTTTTCTTTTGGCTCTGGCTCTGGCTCTGGCTCTGGCCCTTCTATTGTTTCATTTTCCACCACTTCTTCAGGTTTGATTGATTCATCTATGTTAGTTTTTTCAATTTCAGTTGATGACATGTTTCCTATTATTAGGATAGAAATTTTTGTAAATCAACAAGCGAAAAGAGAAACAAAAACAAATATAAAGAGAAACCGATGTGTATTAATAACAATGTCGGCTAGTAATTTATATATTGTTTCGAATATACCCGGATTCAAAGAGTGTGTCAATGAAGAAGCCCAAACATCACTAAAAGTAAGCAAAGTAGAATATACATCGAAAAATAATCAATTCTACAAGGTAATTCGTTATGATAAGTCAGTGTTAACTCATGACACGGTTTCAATCACTGGAATTTGCCGTTCTATTATTGTGAATTCTGCGAACAAGGTTGTTTCTTTTGCTCCTCCAAAATGCATAAAAACGGATGATTTCATATCCAAGTATCAAGAACCGATTGCGGATTCTTTAATAGCAGAAGAATTCGTGGAAGGAACTATGATGAATGTATTTTGGGACGAAACCGCTGGATTAGACGGAGCATGGGAAATCGCAACCAGAAACAGTGTTGGTGGTGATATTTCAGTTGATAAAACATCCAACACTACCAGATTCCGCAAACTTTTCATAGAAGCCTTGAAACAAAGCAATCTGGAATTGAATTCTCTAGAAAGAAGATATTGTTATAGTTTTGTTCTACAGCACCCCGAAAATAAAATAGTTGTTCCAGTTGTCAAACCACAACTGTATTTGATTGAAGTATATGAAATTGTCAACACTGAGGATTTTACAACCAATGTATTTCCATTGGACAAGAATGTCGTTGAAAAAATGAAGGACTTTCAAGGAACAAATGTTCGTTTTCCCGAGAAGTATACCGGGTGGAAAACCTTAGATGACTTGAAAGACAAATATGCGTCAATGAATACACCCTATGATATCATGGGAGTAGTCATTCGAGACCCAACTACAAATGAACGATGCAAGTTAAGAAATCCAAACTACGAATTTTGTAAAAATATAAAGGGTGTAGAAGCCAAGAGACAATATCAGTATTTGTGCTTGAAAAAAGAAGGTAAAATGAAGGCATTTTTGGAAGAAATGCCCGCTTATCGAACAGACTTTTCCAAGTTCAGAAAAAATGTTCATGATTTCACGAAACAACTCTATTCCAATTATATTTCTTGTTATGTCAAAAAAGAAAAACACGGCAGCGAATATCCAATTGAATACAGGCAACATATGTTCGAGTTGCACAAACAATACACAACTGACCTGAAACCAAAAGGGGAACACATCAACTTTAAGGTGGTGATAGACTATGTAAATAACTTGGACCCCGGAAGGCTTTTTTATACACTAAGCGCCCCGATGAGAAAAAGGCGTGAAGATATTTCAGTTCAAGAAAAGAATGAATAAAGCGACTAACATCGATATTAAAATTTGTCCTCAATTTTTTTGTAGCATGAAATCAATTCTGAAATACTTGATTTGAAATTTTGTTTTACTACAGCTTTATCGGTTTGTTCCTTGTAAGCAACGCGAATAATACTATCGCTATCGTGCGGATGCATTTTTTTAAATCCACAGAAACTCATTGTCTTCAAATCTTCATAGTATTTTGAATACAAGGCATATTCTATAGCTTTTCCAACAGTATAATCCTCATTTTTCAATATAACATCAAAACAGTTTTTCATAGTATTTTCTGATGGAAATATTTCTAATTCATCTTTTTCAATAACCGTGTCCAAATTTTCTAATTTTTCAATTACAATCGAACATGCCTTTCGAACCAATTCTCGGTTATCGTAAACACCGACGGTTTCCAGAATAAAATCAAAACTGTCCTTTTTCACAATGCGAAGACCTTCTAGAAGTTTCCAGTTTTTGGATTCAAATTCTATTTTTGCTTTCGAGTATCCGCGGTCTTTCCATTCTTGTTGTTTTTTACCGAGTATTTCTTCTTGAGAAACATAGTCAACTGTCATTCCATAGGAACAAGTAGACGCAACATTATACATGGAGTCTGTTTTCGCAGTATCTATCGAAAATTCACAAGTCAAGTGTATTTTGTCGCCTAGCAGTTCTTCGGAAACTTTTGGGTGAAGTCTGACAAAATCAATGAAATAACCGGTATAATCATTGGGAGGAAAGATTGCGCGGGTGTCTTTTTCCGACAAGTATTGGTCAGTGGTTAAATTTTTAATCTTAAAATCACCACTTGTAGCATATATAATAGTATCAGTGGTATTTTCCATTTTTAGTTCCATAAGATAATTTTGAATAGGCATTTCTAAATCGCGAATGTAAATCGGAACACAACTCAATCGCTGTTTCAAAATTTCATTGTTGAATCGAGTTGTATTCTCAATAATTTTGCATTTGTTTTCTTCGTATGGAGTTGTCTTGAATACAACGGTTTTGATATCACTTAAAATGGTTCTGCGAATAGAGTTTGCAATACTTACATTTACACCACTCAAGGTGAAAGTCATGGTATCTCCGTCTTCGACTGGCTTGTCAATTTGTGGATTCATTCTAGTATTATATTATACAAGGATTTTATTTAGATGGTTTGATTTCAATTTTATTTAGTTTTAACAAAAATAAGTTAAAAGTAAAAATCGAAAAGATACTATTAGTTTAGATGTCTTCCATACTGTATTATTCGAATTTTTGCGAACACTCCAAGAAATTACTACAGGTGTTGTCCAAGACACAAGTCAGTCAAGAATTTCATTTTATTTGCATCGACAAGAGAGAAAAAGGAAAAGACAACAAAACTTATATTATTCTGGAAAATGGTCAAAGAATAGTGATGCCTGAAAATGTGATGAAGGTTCCAGCATTGCTTTTATTGTCGGATAACTACAGAGTGCTTTACGGTGATCACATATACAACTACATGAAGCCAAAACAAGAAGTGGCAGTAAAACAGGCCACACAAAACAACATTGAACCCATGGCATTTTCTTTTGGCGGCGGTGGTGGTTGTGGAGTTGCCTCAGACCAATTTAGTTTTTTGGACATGGACGCCGAAGATTTGACGGCCAAAGGAAATGGAGGTATGCGACAAATGCATAATTATGTGCCATTGTCTTATGTTGATACAATAACCACACCAAAGGACGACCATGACTACAAAAACAATAAACTATCCGGGGACCTGACAGTTGAAAAACTTCAACAACAACGTGAACAAGAGTTGCAGGGTTTAGGAAGAAGATGATTTTTGTGAAAAAAACATTTAAAAAGATAACAATCCAATAATATAATTGAATGAGTCAACAATCTAGCATATTAACTGCTTTCAACAATCACTTTATGGAATTCGTGGACGATATTATTCTGGTGTTTCCAAATGATACTGATTTGTTAGCGGCTAAGAATTCTTTAGCGTTGATTCGAAAAGCCAATCCAAAAATGATTATTAAAATATGGTCA